>TARA_R110001592_G_scaffold272481_2_pt1 | contig 12995 bp, 12 predicted proteins | sample TARA_R110001592 | Tara Oceans TARA_R110001592 (sample SAMEA4398387) | marine metagenome | biome: Polar Biome; feature: [SRF] surface water layer (ENVO:00010504); material: water (ENVO:00002006), including particulate matter (ENVO:01000060) such as... | depth 5 m
GGGTATGTTAATGATAGGTAAGTTAAACATTGGTTTGTGTTTTTGTGCGAGTAGAAATTCTGAGTAAATGCGTGCAGATAGTCCTGCTGTACAAGAGGGTACGAGTTCAGTTAGGTGGTTAGCAGAAATGGCTTCATCATAACTTCTGGAAGATGTTGCCGCTTCATGAATTAGTCTTATACGCTTGATCGGGTCATCTTCTGTGCTTGCAAGTGAAAATAAAGTGGCTGCTAGTTTGTTGCCTGACTTTATATCCAAGCTGGTAGAGCGAACAGCAATGGGTGCAAGTGCGATTAGATCTTGTTTTGGGTGTGCAGTCATACCCTTTAGATAGTTTGAAATTGCTTCTGCGCAAATTCCCATCATTACATCATTTGTGGTTACATTATTTAGTTGGCGTTTGATATTTCTGACATCTGATAAGGGTATTTCAATGTTTTCGATTTGTCTTTTAGCTGTTATTTTATGATTTATTGGTGTGATGGCGACCTTCATTAAGCTTGCAGGCAGGTCTAAATCTTCAAGCTTTTCAAAAAGTACCGAGTAAAAAGCGGATGCTGCAGTTTCTTTTGCTAAAAGGGTGAGCTTGCTGGGGATGTTGAATACATTATTGTAGGCTGCGCCAATCCAGCCTCCTGTATTTGGAAGAGGTTTTGGCTTCCATTCTTTTGGCGTTTCTTCAATTTCTCTTTCTTCCGGACTTACGTGTAGTAGTTGGCTAAGGATATCTTCACCGCTAGTTCCATCAATTGCTGTAATATGGACTTTCAATAAAAGTGCAAAATGGTCTTTAGTAAAAGAATGCTCTGGGTCTATTTCAAGGCATTCTATAAACTGGGCTTGCCATAGCGGTCTTGTGCGGTCTAAGGGGGTGCTGAAGTAGCTTGAAGCAAGTTTGTAAAGAGAGGGTGATTGATTTTCTAGGTTAATATGAGCTACATGGTTATTGATATTAAAATCAGGGTCATCGGCCCATACAGGCAAGTCGAGATTTAATGGGTATTCGACAAGGCGCTGACGAAAAAAAGGTTCATTGCCTAGGATTGATTCAATGATTTTATAAAAGCGATCGTAATTTAGTGTGCAGTCTTTATTTGGGCGTTTAAAAACATAAATGCCACCGACGTGGAGAGGGGTTCTTTCTGTTTCTAAATATAAAAAAGAGGAATCAAGTTCTGACAGCTGAAGCATTTAGTAAACTCTTTTAAGATCTTGTTTTGATCTTTTAATTATAGCTTACAAAGAATAAGAATTCGCTTATTTATTCCTGTGAATGGCTAACTTAGCTAAACCTAGAAGTGCATCTTTATAAATAGAATTGGGTAATGTATTTAAATTTTTGCATGCATTTTCATAGCATTGCTGAGCTGCGGCTTCGGTATAAGTTAAAGAACCTGATCGAATGACTGCTGCACAAATAGAGTCGAGTTGAGATGCATCCCCGTTTCGAATGGCTTTTCGAATAAGTTTGCGCTCTTCATCTGTACCATTTTGCATGGCATGAATAAGAGGCAGTGTTGGTTTGCCTTCCGCGAGGTCGTCGCCAATATTTTTTCCCATTGTGTCAGAATCGCCGACATAGTCGAGCATGTCATCGACTAATTGAAATGCAAGTCCTAGCTCTAGGCCAAAGTTTTTTAATGCTTCGCAGGTTTCTGGGTCTGCGTTCGCTAAAATGGCTGCAGAGTGAGATGCAGCCTCAAATAGCATTGCTGTTTTGTTTTTAATGACATTAAAATAAGCAGTCTCACTGATATCAGGGTTTTTGCAGTTCATTAATTGGAATACTTCACCTTCTGCTATGACATTTGTCGCATCAGATAAGACTTTCATGACAGGAACGCTACCAATTTCGACCATCATTTGAAAGGCGCGAGAGTAAAGGAAGTCGCCTACTAGTACGCTAGGGGCGTTACCCCATTTAGCGTTTGCTGTAGAGCGACCTCTGCGCATGTTAGATGTATCTACAACGTCATCATGAAGTAATGTTGCGGTGTGAAGAAATTCTATTATGGTTGCGAGTTTGCAAAAGTTAGCGCCATTTAGCGGGCTTGTAGTGTGTTCGTTGCTTGCCTGTTTATTATCTAAAAGGGCTTTGGTGCTGAGTAACACTAATAAAGGGCGCATTCTTTTGCCGCCACTTTCGACAATATACTGGGCAATTTTTTCTACTAAAGGGACGTCTGAAGAGAGTTGAGTGGTAATTAGTTCGTTTACCGCCTGGAATTCTTCTTCAACGCATTTATAAATTGCTTCAATTTGCATAGTTTGCATAGATAGGTGGCTTCTTGGAGTGCTAGTTTAAAATGGCCAACATGCTAGGACTCAAGGCTGCATCTGTCAAGCAAAGCAGTCTCACCTTGCTTTTTCAGTATGGTAAATATTGAGATATGTTTTGTTTACCTTAAATGTGAGGGCTTATCTAGGTTAATTATTATTTAAACTTGCATAAAGTTGAGTTTTTCAATAAAATCACGCGCCCTCGAAATCTAGGTTGTTCTCAGTTATAGGGTTGCCAAAGTGCTTCCTTTAGAAACTGATATCTCGAAAGAGGCAAGTGTAGAGTCTTAAATTACATTTGTTTATAAGTGATGATCCGGGGTGTTGATTTGTACATAATAATCAGCATTGCCTATGTAGCATGAGAAAAAGCTTGAGCATAGTTGGGAGGGAAGTGGTCAAAGTAGAGTGTAGTGCTCTGTTTAGGCTTGATAGATTGTTTGGAGAAAGCTTATATGTACGCAGTGATAGTAAGTGGTGGTAAGCAGCACCGTATCATCGAAGGTGAAGTACTTAAATTAGAAAAAATTGAAGTTGAAACTGGTGCTTCAATTGAATTTGACCGTGTATTGCTTGTAGTAAACGGTGATGACGTTAAAATTGGCGCGCCAAATGTAGAGGGCGCTAAAGTAACAGCTGAAGTTGTTGCTCATGGTCGTCATGAGAAAGTAAGAATTTTGAAGTTCAAGCGTCGTAAGCATCACATGAAGAAAATGGGCCACCGTCAGTGGTTTACTGAAGTGAAAATTACAAGCATTAGTGCATAATACTGAAACCTTCTTTTGAATAATTTTTTTAATTAAATTCAAATTGAAGTAATACAAATTTAGGGGAGTAGGAAAATGGCTCATAAGAAGGCGGGTGGTAGTACCCGTAACGGTCGCGATTCTCAGTCCAAACGCTTAGGTGTTAAGCGTTTTGGTGGTCAAGTTGTTCTAGCAGGAAATATTCTTGTTCGTCAGCGCGGTACACGTTTTCACGCAGGTGAAGGCGTCGGTTGTGGAAAAGATCATACTTTGTTTGCGACAGCAGCAGGTGTGGTTAAGTTCGTAACCAGAGGCCCGTTAAATCGTAAATATGTTACGGTTGAAGCTGCGGAGTAAGCAGGTCGTAACTATTTTATGAAAAGGCTCCGCTGTGCGGGGCTTTTTTTTTGCAATGTCTTGATTGAAGGTTAGGTGAATAATGAAATTCGTAGATGAGGCCACTATTTCTGTGCATGCGGGTAACGGCGGTAACGGCTGTTTAAGTTTTCGTCGCGAAAAGTATATTCCTAAAGGTGGTCCTGACGGGGGTGATGGTGGTGATGGAGGTTCCATTATTCTTGAGGCGAATGATTCGATTAATACCTTGATTGATTTTCGCTTTATACGGCATTATCGTGCTCAATCGGGTGAGTCTGGCCGAGGTCGGCAGTGTACAGGGGCAAAGGGTGAAGAGTTAGTCTTGCAAGTGCCAGTAGGAACATCAGTTATTGATGTTGATACTGAAGAGGTTTTGGGTGACTTGACTTCAATTGGGCAGCGCTTGATTGTTGCTCACGCTGGCTTTCACGGTTTGGGAAATACGCGTTTTAAATCAAGTGTGAATCGTTCGCCAAGACAAACCACGAAAGGTGGTGAGGGTGAGTCGAGGACACTTAGGTTCGAATTGAAGGTGCTGGCTGATGTCGGTTTGCTAGGTATGCCTAATGCTGGTAAGTCTTCTTTGATTCGAGCTATCTCGGCAGCAAAACCAAAAGTTGCTAACTATCCATTTACTACGCTTGTGCCTAACTTGGGTGTCGTGCGTGTGCAGGAGCATAAAAGCTTTGTTGTTGCGGATATTCCTGGCTTGATTGAGGGTGCAGCTGAGGGTGCAGGTTTAGGGATAAGGTTTCTAAAGCATTTGGTTAGAACGCGTTTATTGTTGCATGTTGTCGATATGGCGCCTTTTGATGAGTCTGATCCTGAGCATTCGGTAAGGGCTATTGTTGGCGAGTTAGAAAAGTTTAGTCCTACTTTAGCGGGTCGTGATCGTTGGTTGGTTTTAAATAAGCTGGACTTATTGTCTGAGGATCAGCAAGAAGAAATTTGTTCGGCGCTTGTTAAATCTTTGGCGTGGACTGGGCCGGTATATAAAATTTCAGCTATTAAGTCTCAAGGCTTGGAAGTGTTATGTCGCGATATAATGACGTGGATTGATGCAAAGAATGAAGCAGAGGCCTTGGATCAAGAGTTGGCAGGGAAAGAGTTATTGATTAAGCAGAAAATGCAGCAAGAGGCTCGAGAAAACTTACAGGCATTTAAGGCGGCACAAAGAGCGGCAAGAGAGGCGGGTCAGGAAGTTGATGATGACGATTATGATGATGACGATGATGATCAGGCTGAGGTTTTTTATGCGCCTTGATTTCAGCGCTGTGATGCTCTTAGTTTAGTGGGGTTGGTGTTATGTCTATCTCTCGTGAAAATCTGGCTAATTCTGGTCGTTGGGTGGTTAAAATTGGAAGTGCGCTCTTAACTGATGACGGCAAAGGTTTGGCTCGCGACTCCATCAATGACTGGGTGGATCAGCTTGCTGAATTGCGTAAGGCGGGTTTGGAGCTAATTTTAGTTTCTTCTGGGTCTGTTGCTGAGGGTATGTCTCGTTTAGGGATTAAGAAGCGCCCTGAGGCTTTGCATCTTTTGCAAGCGGCTGCTGCTGTTGGTCAGATGGGGCTGGTTCAGGCTTATGAGGAGGCTTTTCAACGTCATGGTCTTCATACGGCTCAAGTTTTATTAACTCATGATGATCTTTCAAATAGAAAGCGTTACTTAAATGCGCGTAGTACGCTTCGTTCTATCGTTGATTTTGGTGCGATTCCTGTGATTAATGAGAATGATACTGTCGTAACTGATGAAATTCGTTTTGGCGATAATGATACCTTGGGGGCTTTGGTAGCTAATCTGGTGGAAGCTGATGGTTTGATTATTCTTACTGATCAGCAGGGGATGTTTGATAAGGATCCCAGAAAACATTCAGATGCAAAATTATTGGCTCAGGTTCAGGCATCTGATCCCGCTCTAGATTTAATGGCTTCTGGTGGTGCTGGTGTTCTAGGTCGTGGCGGTATGACTACGAAGGTTAGGGCTGCAAGATTGGCGGCTAGGTCTGGTGCATTTACGGTTGTAGTGGGTGGTCGTATTGAGCGTGTTTTGTTGCGCTTGCGAGAGTCTGAGAGTTTGGGGACATTGATGCTTCCAGATCAGACTCGCCAGGTGGCAAGAAAGCAATGGCTTGCTGGTCATCTTCAGATGGCGGGCTCTTTAGTGTTGGATGATGGTGCGGTTACTGTTTTGCAGAAAGGTGGAAAGAGTTTGTTGTCTGTTGGTGTGGTTTCTGTAAAAGGGGATTTTCGTCGGGGTGATATGGTTTCGTGCGAAGACTGCGATGGAATTGAGGTTGCGCGTGGTCTTGTGAATTATGATGCGGTGGATACGCAAAAGATTAAAAAATTGCCCAGTAATCGTATTCTATCGGCGTTGGGGTATTGTCATGAGCCTGAGTTGATTCATAGGGATAATTTGGTATTAATATCTTGAATTTGTCGTAAGCTGAATTTTAGGTATAAAAAAACCGGCTATTGCCGGTTTTTTGTTGGCTCAAGAGTTAAGCTTTAAGTGCTTTTACTTGGCCATTTAATGTGCTTTTGATGCGTGCGGCACGGTTTTTAGGGTAGATGCCCTTATTTACCATGCTGTCAATGATAGGCTGAGCTGTAAGAAAGGCAGCTTGAGCATTGTCATAATTGCCTGATGCAACAGCAACATCAATTTTCTTAATGTATGTTCTAACCATTGAACGTTGGCTAGCGTTTTGTTGGCGGCGTTTTTCTGACTGACGCGCGCGTTTTTTTGAAGATGGGGAGTTTGCCACCGTATTGCTCCTAAATTTCGCGAATTACTTAAATTTTGGCAGACAATAATGCTTCAAATTTTGTATTTTCTGAATTATTGCTGTCGATGTAAAATTGACGCGAGACTATGCCGTTTTAATTTAGCATTGTCAAGCGTGTTTTGTGTTCTCTATAGTTATGCGACCATCTTATTTAACAAGTTTTCGCAAGTGTTTTGATCCATATATTTCGGCACAGGATAGTTTAAGTGTGCTTCATTAAGTGCTGATTTAGCAATGTCTGGAATGTCAGACACTTTTAAGTCATTTAAGTGGTTGGGTATGTTAAATGACTTAAGCATATCACGAATACGAACGATAAATTTATCAGCTAGCTGTTGATTGCTTTCTTTGCCTTTTTTAAGTCCGCTAACTTCAGCAAGTTCAGCTAAGCGGTCAATAATTTCATCTTTTGAATAATCCAAAATATATGGAAGAACAATTGAGTTAGCAAGGCCGTGAGGTGTTGAATAGTAAGCACCAAAATTATGAGCAATGGCGTGCACATAGCCTACGCTTGCTTTGGTGAAGGCAAGGCCTGCATAGTATGATGCCATTGCCATATTTTGTCTGGCTTGAATATTTTTACCGTCATGAACGGCAGTTTCCAGGTTTTCCATGATCAAGCGGGTAGCCGCTAAGCCATAAGAGTTGGTTTCGTCAGTCGCATTAACAGAAATGTATGATTCTATGGCGTGGGTTAGTGCATCCATTCCAGTAGAGGCGGTTACCATTGCTGGAAGCCCTGCCATGAGCGAGCCATCTAAAGCAGCCATCATGGGTACAAGCTTTGGATCAATAATGGGGGTTTTCTTGTGACTTACTGGGTCGGAAACTACGGATACAATAGTTACTTCAGAGCCAGTCCCAGCTGTTGTTGGTATAGCAAAAAGAGGTAAAGTGGCCTTGCGAAGTTTAAAAAGCCCAGCCATTTTTTCAAGAGATTTGTTGTTAGTTGCTCTTGCTGCAATAGCTTTACTAGCATCAATTGGAGAGCCGCCACCTACAGCAAGAATTGCTTCACATTGGTTATTCTTAAGTATTTCTAAGCCTGCTTCAATTTGATCATAAGTAGGGTCGGGTAAAATACCATCATATATAACATAGCTAACGCCTTCTTCTTTAAGACGTTCTTCGATAGCCTTTAAAAGACCTATTTCAACTAATACCTTATCTGTAACGATAAGGATTTTTTTCATACCAAGTTGGCTTATGGCAGAGCAAAGTTCTAGAGAGGAATCTGTGCCAGTAAAGAGTGTAGGTTTCGGCATTGGAATGATTGCGGCTGCGACTTTTAATGCTTTTGCTAGGCCTTTGTAATATTGAACTTTAACTGGAAATAGCATATTTAATCTCGTTGTGGTGGGTGAGGTGAGCACTCTAACGCTAATAATAGAGCTTATACTCTAATTTAGAGTATAAGCTCTATTATTGAAAAATGGAACACTTATAGTGCAGTTTGTACTGTAGCTTTGAGAGTGTTTTTAGTTCTTTTTCTTTACAGTTTCGTAAACGACCACTTTAATTAATGCTAATAATAAAGCTGGCCCGATTATTTGTTTTGTTAGGTCGTCTATCGAGGGTGTTGTTTTGAATAATCCGTTTATTGCGTTCTTTAATTTTTTGATGCCGGAACGAGCCACTGATCCAACATTATTAATACGTCAAAAAATTATCGCTTTTGCTTGTATTATGAGCTTTCTTGCTGCTTTTTACAGTTTGATAAAATGGTCCAAATTGGGTTATTACGATTTAGCGAATTGGGCTTGGCTGCTTGTTATTGGTGGGCCAGTTCTGGCAATGCTCAATAAATATAAGATATTGCCGCTCATGTTAATGGCTAATATGAGTGTGCTACTTATGGTTATATACTGCGGGGCTCTTATTTATCACCTCGAAGGGATTCACTCTGCGCATATTTTTTGGGTAGTTGGGGTTATGGTATTTGCTTACCTTATTACTGATAGTACTTATGGCTTTATGTGGTTTCTGGTAATGACGGTATTTACCTTGATTTTAGCTGTGCTAGATCAGCAGGGGGTTGCTTTGCCCCATTTTGAACTTGATGCAAAGCAAAGCAAAGTCAATACATACTCAGGTTATTTGTTGCCTATTATTGTCATAGGTATCACTTTACGTTTTAGCAATAAAATCAGATATGAGGCCCAGGCTTTATCTGAGCAAGCTGTTGCTGATGCAAAGTTGCATCTTGATAAGTCGAACAAAGTTAGTTCACAGTTAGGAAGTATTTTGCAAGAAGCATCAAGTAGTGCCGATATCCTGCTGGACTCATCTGAAGAATTATCTAAAACCATGGATACGATGGTTAGAAATAGTAGCATGATAAAAGAAAGTATTGAGTATCAAGCAGCATCAACTTCTCAAATGAATCAGACGCTTGGCTCAATGGCCGACTCAGTTAATAGCTCATCTTCAATTATGCGAGAAGTAAAATTAGAGGCTGAAAGTGCTGAAAGGGATGTTGCTGATAGTGCCAAGTCTATGGCGACAGCGATTGAATACATGTACCAGATTCGACAGGGGAATGATTCTATATTGCATGCAATGAATATTATTAGTGATATAGCGAATCAAACCAATTTACTTGCGTTGAATGCAGCTATTGAAGCTGCTAGAGCTGGAGATCAAGGAAGAGGGTTTGCGGTTGTTGCTGACGAGGTGAGAACCTTATCTGTAAGGAGTAATGAGTCTGCGCAGACGATTAGAGGGATTCTGGATGCTGCAACAAAAGATATAGAGGATGGTTCAAAGGTTGTTGATAACTCAGGTGAACGATTAAATCGTGCTGTTGAGGCTGTTCGGAATATTGTTGCTAAAATTAATGAGTCTGCCGATATTGCAAATCAACAACAACACGATATTCAAGGTGTGGTTTCTTCAAGTGAAGCCGCTGAAAAATTGATATTGCAGAATGAGTCATTTTCTCAAGAGTTAATTGATTCGACGTCTTCATTGTCTAAAGTGTCTGACGACTTGGTTAAAATTGCTCACAAGATGAACGAGCAGGTTCATCAGAGAGATAAGCTGCTTTAGTCTTTAGATTAAAGTAGTGAAATTAGGCTTTCCGAATCCGTACAACGTTCATGATTTCAAACTCTAGTCCTGCTAGTTTTTCAATAATGGGGTAATAGGTTAAATTTACCTGAGCGCCCTTTAAGTTCTGATAAGCCTTTTTCCGCTTAAATCGAAAAGGAGTGTCATGCCCTTCAATCATAACGGTATTAATTATCCATTCATCATTTTGTCTTTGTTTGTGGGAGATCACTTTTTTACCTTCGGAGTGAATTAACTTTGGATGTTTCTGAAGTAGATTTTTTGCTGTATTTATTTGTTTTAAGTTATTAGGCATGGTGTTTTAAGTTCGAATAGGTTAGATGGAAAAGTGAGAACGGCTTCTCGTTAATGAAATGTTACATTTTGAAAAACTTATACAACAGACAAAGTGTGATCGAATCGATATTCTAACATTATTGAAGTACGGAACAGCGATTCAGGCCCGCTTTTCTCGAAACACCTTTTAAGTTGAATGATGCGGTTTCATGTAGTTCCTAGAGTTTGTAGTTATTTTGTAGTTGTTTGCCCAGCTTTTTAGCTGGGCTTTTTCTTGCTTATTAAATATAGCTAACTAATCATTCAGAAAAATAAAACACACTATCCTAATATTGTTACTATCTTTATTCATTAGAATTTATCTAAAATGTGAGCTCTCTTTACAATAAGAACGCTTCATAATAAGAACAGGTAGATAATAATGATTCCTTTCGTGCGCACACCAGATATTCGTTTTAAACGACTTTCTCATTATCCTTTTGAGTCTCATTACGTTGACTTAAAAAGCGAGTCATTATCGATAGATGGGACGGATGGTTTGCGTATGCATTATGTCGATGAGGGTCCTGAAGCTGCGGATCCAATTCTAATGTTGCATGGGGAGCCAAGTTGGTCGTATCTTTATCGATATATGATTCCGGTTTGTGCTGCGGCAGGTCATAGAGTGATTGCGCCAGATTTAATAGGGTTTGGGAAGTCGGATAAGCCAACAAAAATAAATGATTACTCATATCAGAGGCATATGGATTGGTTGCAGGCATTTATCGATCAGTTGGATCTAAAAAATATTACATTAGTTTGTCAGGATTGGGGCTCATTGCTTGGTTTGCGTTTAGCGGCTGAAAATGAAGATCGCTTTAAGGCAATTGTAGTTGGTAATGGTATGTTGCCAACAGGGGAAGAAAAAGTCCCTGCAGCCTTTAAAGTATGGAAAGCGTTTGCTTTAAATAGTCCTTGGTTTCCTATCAGTCGCATTGTTGAGTTTGGTAGCTTTAAGTCATTTAGTAAGGACGAGCGCGCAGCTTATGATGCGCCCTTTCCATCGTCAAAATTCAAAGCGGGAACGCGTGCATTTCCAGCTTTAGTGCCAGTATCTCCAGATAATCCAGCCTCTACTGCGAATAAAGCAGCGTGGGAAGTACTTAAGAAGTGGGAAAAACCTTTTTTAACTACCTTTAGTAATGGCGACCCTATTATGCGCGGTGGCGATAAATATATGCAGAAGCTAGTGCCAGGGGCGAAAAATCAGCCGCATATAACGCTTAAAGGCGGGCATTTTCTTCAAGAAGATTCAGGTGTTGAATTCGCTCAGGCTATCAATAGTTTGCTAGCTAATAAATAGGCTTGAAAACTGATTTTTTAATTCTCGTTTCTTGTTGGCTAATCGGAAGAATTAGCCAACAAGTTGCAATCACAATGATGCTTGCCGAAGCTTTGTTTGGATCTTTATTTAGGTCGATTTTTTAAAGAGTTGGAGGGGGTATGTCTCCAGGAGGCAAATTGCAGACCCCTTCGAAAAAGGTGTGTCAGGAGTGCCAGAGAAGCAACTCATAACCCAAGGATATGTCTCGGTTACGTAGTAGCCATATTGTCCGTTAATGGACATGCCATTGCATGCATCAAGATCGCCTGTATTGGTATATTCGTAATCATCAATGTATAAACCATCATAGGTGCCACCAGGATCTACTTCGCTAGAAGGTCGCGTGCCAGACTTTAAACTATAGCCTGATAGTGCCTTTCTAACTGAGCAGGTATTGCTATCGAGGAAGTAGTTGCCAAAAATAGGGAAGCCGTCTGCTGAAAACCCGATTACGGGTGAACCATTTGGTCCAGGGTTATCATCAAACATGGCGTTGGGATTGCCGTGATAATGATAGAGGCCACCTGGTTGGATGTGTGCATTATGAATGTCCATAACATCTGCTTCATAAGTATTAATGTAGTTAAAGCAGTCAGCACTTCGTTCGGTGAAAATAGAATTAGTGATATTGACCAAAGTTATAACACTATCATCAAATGTTTCACTTTCAGTATTGCTTGTATTCTCTGAAGCGCTTGCTGTTTCATCGCTAGAATTGGTGCTGCAAGCACTCATGACCAATGATGCCGTTAAAAAAAGCATAGATTTTGAATGGAATAGCTTGCTTGTTTTTCTCATGTTGTTTACTCCAGATTCAAGGCTGCTTGGTGGTGATATTATTTATTTTTTGTCAGGATGTTTGTGCTTGTCAGGGATACATAAAGATTGAGTTTGACGAGGAGTTACTTTACATGTGCCTGTCAGAGTTTCATTTTTGGGAGTGATCACTTCACAGGTGTCACCTTCTACTTTATTCCAGGCAAGCATCAAATGCTTCTTGTGGTGGGCCAGAGTGATTCCTTTGTCTATTCTCATCAGCTTTAGCCAATATTGACAAAGGCAGGAGTGAGGTGATCAGAAAAGTATTGAAAAATAATTTTTTGAGTTTCATATAGTTATCCTTGGTATCCAGTATTAATGTTTGTCTTACGCTTCCATTATTAGAAATAAGATGAGTGCTAACAATAAAGAACGAATGTGCAAATAATAGGGAAGCGCTGAGGAATAAAGTGGCAAATGTGCAAAAAATGAGGAAGTCATGGTTGCGCGAGTGGCAATACTTTACTTCTAACGTATATTTAAACGAATTGTGATCATAAATATGGTGTGCTGTGGGAATACAATCTAAATTATTTGTTGCCTTTTTTAGTTGTTCTTTAGTGATCGTTGCTGCGATGTATGGCTTCATGCAATGGAGCGGTGATCAAGGTTTATTGATCTATTTAAATAAACGAGATATTGCTAAGCAGGAGCGAATGGCTGAGGTTTTGTCGGGCTATTATGCAACAAATAATAGTTGGGATTTTATTAGGCGAAACCACCGATTGTGGCGTCAATTAAATGAATCCTTAGATTTACTGGATGGTGAAATTGAGCCTCGACAGGCTTCGGGAAATGGTCGTCCAGCACATTTTGGCGGCCCAGATGATTCATCTTTTGAATCGCCCCCTTCATTTCCACCTTCAGGTCAGCGGCCTCCTGGGCCAAGAGATGATCTGCCTACGCGAATCATTTTATTGGATGAATCTAAGGAGTCTGTGTTTGGTTCATTAGATGATGGGCATTACTATGCCTATGTGCCTATTTACCATGGGGGTAATGTTGTAGGTTGGTTAACCGCGCCTCCTTATAAGCAAATTACAGACGACTTTAATTTGTCTTTTGTCGAAGCTCAAAATAACTACTTCCTGGTTGCTTGCGGTATCTTGATACTATTCTCTGCTTTTATCTCGATACCTTTATCTGCGCGTTTAGTTAAGCCGGTACAAGAGTTGGCGCGTGCGTCTCATCGACTAGCGTCGGGTAATTTTTCTATACGTATAGATGATGAAAGAAAAGACGAGTTAGGCCAGTTAATAAAAGATTTTAA
>TARA_R110001592_G_scaffold102109_2_pt1 | contig 12982 bp, 12 predicted proteins | sample TARA_R110001592 | Tara Oceans TARA_R110001592 (sample SAMEA4398387) | marine metagenome | biome: Polar Biome; feature: [SRF] surface water layer (ENVO:00010504); material: water (ENVO:00002006), including particulate matter (ENVO:01000060) such as... | depth 5 m
TAAATCTACTTTATGTTGTTCTGTAAAATCTAACAAGGCAAAAGAAACACCAATTAATATTGTTTTTTGATTTCTTGATTGGAGTTCCTTAATCGTTTCAATTAATTTTACATATTCATCTAAATAAAATCCGCTTAATGGATGGTTGGAATTTTTCACTAAATATTCAGTCATATAAATTAACGAAGACCCTTCTCTTTCCATGTAAGAAGGTAATAAGGCTAAAAAACAGTAATCTTCTACACCTCCATAAAACTGATTGAACCCTTTTGTAAAACTTTCTTCATAAACTTTAAGGTCTTTAACCAAGTGTTTACTTTGGTTTTTACCAGTTGTACCACTACTTAAAAATATTTGCTGAGGAACAAAATTACCAGTAACAACTTGATGCGATTTAAAAAACTCAATTGGTAAAAAAGGGATTTTTTCTAAGCTTGTAATTTCTTCTGGATTAACCTTTAACAAATCACAAAAACTTTGGTAAATTTTATTTTGATTGTACTGTAAATTAAATAGTTGGAGTGCTATTTGTTCAAACTCCTCATCTGATTGTATATTAAATATTTGTTTAATCAGGCTCATTTAAAATTATTGGTAATTTTAACTAATGAAAAAGTTTACAAACTTACTCATATTATTTGCCTTGGCATTTTTTGCATGCAAGAAAGAAGACAGGTCACCAGAACCTCCTGTGCTTACTTTTATTGATGCTGGGTTATCTTCCGACAAGAGCTATGCTGTTGTTAACTTTGAGTTTTTTGACAATGATGGTGATTTAGGATTAAGACAAAATGAAGCTACTGGAGAACAAGAGTATAATTTGTTTGTTGATTATTATGAGAAACTAAATGGTGTTTGGCAAAAAAAATCGCCTATCATAACTTATAATAGCGGAACTAACAGTTACGACACTACTGTTTTTCATTTAAGAGTTCCTTTTATTGAAAACGAAGCTGGTAAATCGCTAAAAGGAGAAACCAATGTTTTATTACTATACAATCCTTTTGCTGTTGCTGATACATTTAGGTATGAATTAATGTTAAAAGATAGGTCATTAAAATCGAGCAACATTATTACTACTTCCGAAATTATTACTAATTAAACGTTAACGTTTTACGTTAGTAAATACATTTATTTTTAATGAAAAAACAATTATATATTCCCTTTATTTATCTAGTAATCGGGGTACTTATTCTTGTTTTTTTAGCACTTTTTCCACACCTTTTTTATTCAACCAATTTCAATATTAAAGCCTTTAATAAGGTTTTACATCAAAAAGAAGCTCTCGCTTCCACGATGCTAAAGACCATTAAAGAGCAGAAAAACAACTTTAATTCTATAACTAATTTTAATTCTTTTGAGGAACAAGGCATCAGTTTTTATGTGGCTAAAAACAACAAAATAATTTTTTGGACAAGTGCTGTAACTCCGATTGATAGTATTTCCAATTTTAAAAAAGACGAAGGTATTATTCAATTAAAAAACGGTTGGTATCAATACATTAAAGAAAAAAACGAAGAACATACTTATTTAGCTTTAATCTTAATTAAGCATCAGTATTCCATTTCAAACAATTACTTAACTCCTTGTTTTCATAAAAGTTTTAATTTACATAGCGACATAGAGTTAGATTTTGATAAAACGACTAATGCAGAGCATATTTATTCCTTAAATGGTAAATTTTTATTTGCTTTAAATGAACTTCAATTCAATTATAAATCAAGTAATTGGATAATGGTTTTGCTTTTTTTAGTTGCCTATATCTTATTAATCTTTTTTGTTTATTTCTATAGTTCGAAGCATAAAAAGTTAAAGAAATTTAGTGCTTTAATTACTGCTTGTTATGTCGCTTTTAGTTATTTGCTATTTACTTCTGTAAAATTTCCTTCTACACTTTATTTGCAAAAAATATTTAGTCCAAGTGTTTATGCTCACTCTGCTTTTTTACCTTCATTAGGTAATTTATTATTGGCTGCAATTGCTCTTTTTTCAATTTCTATTTTACTAATTAAGGTCTCTAAAACTCTTCCAAAAAAATCAAAAATATATCCTTTAATTTATCTAATTCTTACCTCAATTATTTCTTTAATAATAATCAATTGGTTTGTTGGTTTAATTAACAATTCTAACATTTATTTTGATGTGAATTATTTGCTCGATTTAAGTGCATTTAGTTTTATTGGATTTTTTATTGTCATTCTCTTATTTATAAGTGTTACCCTTCTAATTAAAGCAACTATAGATAGTTTTTATAATGGTGCTTTTACATTTAGTCAGCTTTTACCTATTTATTGGTGTATAGGGTTAATTTCAATAGTTATTGGTCAGTTTATTTTCGATATTAATTGGATACTTAGCTCTTGGTTTTTAATTGCAATTCTAATTTTTTCAATTACAAAACCTAAAAAGTACTCGCTCTATCAAAGTACTATTATTATTGCTTTAATTGCTCTTTTTATTTCTTACGGGTTTATTAATTACAATGCTAAAAAAACCGAATTAAACAATACTTCGTTATTAAAAAAATTAGCTCAAGAAAAAGATCCTGTAACTGAATATTTATATAAAAATGTAAAGCATAAAATTGAATCAGATACTGTTTTATCAAACTGGGCGGATAGTTATTGGGAGAATAAAAACGAACTAGATAAATACATTACAGATAAATATTTTAACGGTTATTGGTCTAAGTATGATGTAAACACCTATTTGTGCCAAGACCAAGACACATTAATAATAGAAGGTGAAAATGTACAAGTTAGTTGTATCGATTTTTTTAATGAAAAAATTGAAGAGGAAACTCATCTTTCTTCAAACGATGGAATTACATTTTTATACACAGATGAAAATATAAGTAGTTATTTGGCAACGGCAAACATAAAATTAAATGACACGCTAACGGCTCAGTTATTTATTGAATTGCTCCCAAAGATTTTAGCTAACACCGAAGGCTACCCTGAATTATTATTAAACAAAAAAGAACTTGACGTATCTATTAACCTCAACAAACATTCATTTGCCAAGTATAAAAAAGGGAAATTAACAACTCATATAGGGTCGTACAATTACAATACAATATTAACCGACAATAACTTAAAGTTTAATGCTGATGGGTTTTTAAATACTCAAATAAATGGCTTTGACCATCTGTTTTATAGAAGTAACAAAAACACGATTGTTGTGCTAAGTTCTCCAATGAAAACTGTATTTAATTTCATCACAACTTTTTCTTATTTTTTCTTAATAACAGGATTTGTTGTCCTTTTAATTGGGCTATTTTTTAAAATTTCTCCTTTTAATTGGCAAATAAACTCAACCAGTTTTAGTACTAAGGTTCAATTATTTGTAATCATTTCTACATTTATTTCGTTTCTGCTTTTCGGGTGGGGAACATCTTATTACATTAAGCAACAGTACTCTGAAAAGAATATAAAATCGATACAAGAAAAAGTACAATCTGTATTGGCAGAACTTGAAAACAATTTTGGGAATGAAAAAGAATTAAGTCCTGATCTAACCGAATACATCAATTATCAGTTGGTTAAATTTTCTAATATTTTTTATGCTGATATAAATCTTTATAACCTTAAAGGAAATTTAATTGCCACTTCACGACCCGAAATAGTTGAGCGTGGATTAATTAGCGATAAAATTAACCCTGAAGCTTATTTTGCTTTAAACACAGAAAAAGCGTCAGTTTTTATTCATGATGAAACCATAAGTTCTTTAAACTATTTATCGGCATACGTTCCCTTTCGGAATAAAAACAACAAAGTACTTGCCTATTTAAATTTACCCTACTTTGCTAAGCAAAACGAATTAGAAAGTGAGTTTTCAAACTTCTTTACAACATTAATTAATAGTTACACTTTATTGTTTTTAATTTCTGCTATAATAGCTTTTGTTTTTGCAAATTACATTTCTGAACCTGTCCGCTTAATCAAAGAAAAAATTAGTGCTTTACAGTTTGGAAAAACAAATGAGCTTATCGATTGGCAGTCGAATGATGAGATTGGATCTTTAGTCCAAGAATACAACAACAAGGTTTTAGAGTTAGAAAAAAGTGCAACCCTTTTAGCAAAATCGGAACGAGAAAGTGCCTGGAGAGAAATGGCTAAACAAGTTGCCCATGAAATTAAGAACCCATTAACTCCAATGAAATTAAGTATTCAACATTTAGAACGCTCTATAGCGGATAACCCTGATGACTTAACAGAAAGAGTTAAAAGAACTGCTAAAACATTGATTGAGCAAATAGATACGTTAACCAATATTGCTAACGAATTTTCAAATTTTGCTAAAATGCCTAAAGCAAAACAAGAAAGAATTAACCTCTCAGCAATTATTGAAACTTGTATTGATTTATATCAAGATAAAAACACTACAATTACCTACTTTAATAATTGTTCTGATGGCATTTTTATTGATGCTGATAAAGACCAAATGAATAGTGTATTTTCTAATTTAATTAAAAACGCTATTCAAGCCATTCCATCAGATAGAAGTGGAATTATTGAAATTATTTCTTCAGTTGATGATGCATCATACAACATAGAAATTAAAGACAACGGAAAAGGAATTTCGGAAGAAGAACAAGACAAAATATTTACTCCCAACTTTACAACTAAAAGTACGGGTATGGGGTTAGGCTTAGCAATGGTGTTAAACATAATTGAAAATGCTAGTGGAAATATTTCATTTAAAACGACCCAAAATGTAGGCACTTCCTTTTATATCGAGTTTCCAAAAATATCGGAATAATATTAATCACTATTTTGATTGGTTCTTAATTAGAGCAATTTTAGTACATTTGATTTTTAATTTTAGAATATGTACGGACTAAAAGATTATGTAAGTAGAGCAAAAAAATTTGCTAATAATAAATCAAATTTAGGAAACAGAAAACTGGCTACCTTAATGATTTATGCTACCGATCTTTGTGATTCGAGATGTAAGCATTGTAATATTTGGGCTAAACGTCCGGTTAAATATCTTTCTTTTGAAAAAATAAAGGAGATAATGAAAAGCAAAGCTATCTCTAAAGACACGGCAATTGGTCTTGAAGGTGGAGAATTCTTATTACATCCAGAAGCTTTAGAAATTATGGAATGGTTTACTAAAAACCACCCGAACTTTGATTTATTATCAAATTGTTTAAAGCCCGACAGTTTAATTGAAGCAGTTAAAAAATTCCCTCCAAAGCGTTTATACATATCATTAGATGGCGATGTAGAGACTTACAAGCACATGAGGGGAAAAGATGGCTACGATAGAGTTATAACAGTTATACAAGCTTTAAAAGATGTTGTGCCTATTTCAACTATGTTTACTTTATCGCCTTACAACAACTTTGACGACATGAGGCATGTTGCTGAAGTTTGTAAAAAAGAAGGTGTTGATATGCGTGTAGGAGTTTATAACGATATGAGCTTTTTTGATACGGATGATAAAGCACATGAAACGGGCATTGCTACAAAAACGGCTGAAAAACAAGTTCCTAATTATGTTGATGGAGATACTGCTCTTGAGGTTAAAGAAGAAATTCACAGACCACTTTCTACAGATTTACAAGATGACAACTTTAAAAGTAAAATTCCAGCAATCATCAAAGAATTTAAAGAGAATTATGATTTCTTAGTTTTATATGATGAATGGCGTAAAGGCGATTTAAAAATGTCGTGTAATAGTATTATAGACTCTTTAAGTATTTTACCGAATGGAGATGTTCCTTTATGTCAAAATTTAGATGTAAAGATTGGAAATCTTTTTGAGCGTTCTTTAGATGAAATTATTAACGATAAAGAAACACAAAAAACGCAAAAACATTATCAGCACAATTGTAACGGTTGTTGGGTGAACTTTCATAGAAAATACGATGTTGTTTTACACCGTATGTTTGAAAAATATTTTGGAAAAGGAATTACTGGGAAAATGTTTGGCAACTACCAATGGGAAGCCGACAAAAAAATAACCTATAAAGAATACATGAAAAAAGCGGAAGAAATTGTGCTTAAATAAAGAATTTATTGAAATTAAAAAAGGCTTACAAATTTGTAAGCCTTTTTAATATAAAATAGTTTGTTGTTTTAGTTTTTCAATGCTTCAGCACCGCCAACAATTTCTAAAATTTCATTAGTAATGGCAGCTTGACGTGCTTTGTTGTAAACTAATTTAAGATCATCAATCAAGTCAGAAGCATTATCAGTTGCTTTATGCATTGCTGTCATTCTTGCTCCGTGTTCAGATGCTTGAGAATCTAATAGCGACTTAAAGAATTGGGTTTTTAATGATTTAGGAATCAAATCATCTAAAATCTCTTTTTTGTTAGGCTCATATATATAATCTGTAGATGTGTTTTCAGAAGCAGTTACTACAATGGGTAAGAATTGCTCTTCTTGTACGTCTTGAACAGCTGCATTTTTAAACTGATTATAAACCAAAATAATTTTATCTTGGTGATTATCAGAAAATTGAGTCATTAATTTTTCAACAATTTTAGAGGAATTTTCATAAGTCAATTCATCCCAAATATTCTCTAGGCGCCTTGGTAACAAAGTACCTTGAATAGCTAATTCAGAATTTTTAAAAGCGTCATTAATTTTCTTACCTATCGATAAAACAGTAACATTAGCATCATTTTGTTGTTCTTTTGCCGCAATTAATTTAACAGCTTTTATAACATTGTTATTAAACCCACCACAAAGACCTCTGTTAGAGGTAATACCTACGATAAGAACATTTTTAACTTCTCGCTCTTCAGAATAAACACCTTCAGAACTATCTAAGCTTGCACTTACATTTTGAAGTATCTCTTGAAGTTTATTAGAGTAAGGTCTCATTTCAGTAATTGCATCTTGAGCTTTTTTAAGCTTTGCTGCAGAAACCATCTTCATTGCAGAAGTAATCTGCTTTGTTGATGATACAGAAACAATCCTATTTCTTATTTCTTTTAAATTTGCCATCTTTTATTGTTTCGGGTTTTAAGTTTAATGTTCAATGTTTAAAAAACGTTGAACTTACAACCTTTAACTTTAAACTATTTGTATTTTGCAGTTAATTCAGATGCAGATTTCTCTAAAGTAGATGTAATGTTTTCATCAAATTTACCTGCTTTTAATAAATCTAAAACATCTCTGTGTTTGTTTTCCATATAGCTTAAAAATTCGGCTTCAAATTCTCTTACTTTATTTACAGGGACACTATTTATTAAGCCTTTTGTACCTAAATAAATAATAGCAACTTGTTTTTCAACTGGTAAAGGTGAATTTTGACCTTGTTTCAAAATTTCAACATTACGTTTACCTTTATTTAATACAGACATTGTAGCAGCATCTAAATCAGAACCAAATTTAGAGAAAGCTTCAAGCTCTCTATATTGTGCTTGGTCAAGTTTTAATGTTCCAGCCACTTTTTTCATCGATTTAATTTGAGCGTTACCACCAACACGAGATACAGAAATACCTACATTAATTGCTGGACGAACACCTTGGTTAAATAAATCACCATCTAAGAAAATTTGCCCATCAGTAATCGAAATTACGTTTGTTGGAATATATGCAGAAACGTCACCCGCTTGAGTTTCAATAATTGGTAAAGCAGTTAATGAACCCCCACCTTTTACTAAATGCTTAATAGATTCTGGTAAATCATTCATTTCTTGAGCAATGCTATCAACATTAATAACTTTTGCTGCTCTTTCTAATAATCTTGAGTGTAAGTAAAATACATCACCTGGGTAAGCCTCACGTCCTGGTGGTCTTCTTAATAATAAAGAAACCTCACGGTAAGCTACTGCTTGTTTAGATAAGTCATCATATACAATTAATGCTGGACGACCTGTATCTCTAAAAAATTCACCAATTGCCGCTCCTGCGAAAGGAGAGTAAAATTGCATTGGAGAAGGATCAGAAGCATTTGCAGCAACAACAACCGTGTAAGCCATTGCACCAGCATCTTCTAATGTTTTTACAATCCCTGCTACTGTAGAACCTTTTTGTCCTGTAGCAACATATATACAAAATACAGGTTTTCCTGCATCGTAAAATTCTTTTTGATTAATAATAGTATCAATACATACTGCAGTTTTTCCAGTTTGTCTATCTCCAATTACTAACTCTCTTTGCCCTCTTCCAACAGGAATCATGGCATCAACTGCTTTAATTCCGGTTTGTAAAGGCTCAGCAACAGGTTCTCTAAATAAAACACCTGGAGCTTTACGCTCTAAAGGCATTTCGTAAGTCTCACCTTGAATAGGACCTTTTCCATCTATAGGAGTCCCAAGTGTATCAACAACACGACCTAACATCCCTTCACCAACATTGATTGATGCAATTCTGTTCGTTCTTTTTACCGTTTCACCTTCTTTAATCCCTTTAGATGATCCTAAAAGTACAGCTCCAACGTTATCTTCTTCTAAGTTTAATACAATTCCTTGTAATCCATTTTCGAATTCGATTAACTCTCCCGCCTGAACTTGTGAAAGTCCATAAATACGGGCAATACCATCACCAACTTGAAGTACTGTTCCTACTTCCTCTAATTGTGCTTCGGTTTTAAAACCAGCTAATTGTTCTCTTAATATAGCTGATACTTCTGCGGGTTTTACTTCGGCCATTTTATTTGTTTTTTATTCCTTAATTAAATATTATATTAAATCTTCTTGATGTATGGGTTATTATCAAACTCCAATTCAAGGCTAGTTAATTTTCTTTTTATACTCTCATCAACTTGTCTGTCACCAACTCTTAAAATCATTCCTCCAATAATTTCTGGGTTAATTATTTCTTGTAAATCAATAGTGGCGTTGTCTGTTTTATTTAAAAGAGCTATAACTTTTGCTTTTTGGTCAGCTGTTAATGCTATTGCAGATGTTACATGTGCGGTTTTAATGTTTTTATGAATTTTATATGCTTCAATAAAAGCTTTAGCTATATCAGCTAATAAACCAGCTCTTTTCTTTGCAATTATAATTTTTATAAAAGCTTTTGAAATAGTGTTTATTGAAGTGAAAATTTCATTTAAAATTGCTTCCTGCTTGTTTGCCTTAACAATAGGGCTTTTTAACATTACAACTAAGTCATGCGAATGAGTGCATACAGCATCAATTGAAAGCATATCATTATATACTTCTTCTAATGCGTTTTGTTCAATAGCAATACCAATTAGTGATTTGGCGTATCTTGATGCAACTTTTATATCTCTCATGACCCCTCTTTTTCTCCCCAAAGGGAAGATAAATAATTTGTTTAGTTTAGATGAATGTCTTTAACAACATTGTCAATAATTGTTTTTTGCTTATCGGCAGAAGATAATTCTTCTTTCAATATTTTTTCAGCAATTTCAATTGAAAGTGTAGCTACTTGATTTTTAAGCTCAGTAATTGCAGCTAATTTCTCAAGATTAATACTTTCTTTGGCTGCTGCAATAATTTTATCGCCTTCAGCATTAGCAATTGCTTTAGCTTCAGTAATGATTTTATCTTTTACATCTCTAGCTTCTTTAAGCATTATGTCTCTTTCTGCTCTAGCTTTATTTAAAAGTTCTTCGTTATCTGATTTTAAATTAGCCATTTCACGCTTAGCTTCTTCAGCAGCATCTAACGCACTTTTAATAGATTCTTCTCTATCATTAACCGCATTTAAAATTGGTTTCCAAGCATATTTTCTTAATAAAAATAATAAGATAACAAATAAAATTGTTTGCCAAAAAAACAATCCTACTGAGAAATCATTTAATAACTTTTCCATATTTTTTAATTTAAGTTAAAGATAGGTTGTAGCCAACCGCTACAACCTATCTAAAATTTTTGATTAAACTGCGAATAACGCAGCAAACCCAATACCTTCAATAAGCGCTGCTGCAATAAGCATTGCTGTTTGAATTTTGTTAGTTGCTTCTGGTTGACGAGCAATAGCGTCCATTGCTGAACCACCAATTCTACCGATACCGATACCAGCACCAATTACTACTAACCCAGCACCAATTAAGTTTAACGCTTTTGGATCTAAGATAATTTGTTCCATGATTTATAAAATTTAATTAATAATACAACTTAATTAATGATCATCATGCTCTACTACTGCTCCACCGAAGTAAAGTGCTGTTAACATGGTGAATATATATGCCTGTAAAAAGGCAACTAATAATTCTATTATAGATAAAAACAAGGTTAACCCAAAGAAAGCTCCTTTTGCAAACCAATTTGTAAATACATATAATAGTCCTATTAAACTCATTAGTACAATATGCCCTGCAGTCATATTCGCATACAAACGAATCATTAACGCAAATGGCTTAATAATAACCCCTAACAATTCTATTGGAGCTAATATAAATTTCATTGGAACAGGTACTCCTGGCATCCAAAATATATGCTCCCAATAAGCTTTTTTAGAAGTAAACTGAGTAATCAAAAATGTAATTAAAGCCAATCCAAAAGTTACAGCAATATTATTAGTTACACCTATTCCTAATGGAGTCATTCCTGCTAGGTTTAAAAACCAGATAAAAAAGAATACCGTTAACAAATAACTCATGTATTTTTTATAGTGCTTTTCGCCTATGTTAGGAATGGCAATTTCGTCTCTAATGAAAAGAACTAGGGGCTCTAAAAATTTACCGCCTTTTTTAGGGGTTGGATTTTTGCTATAAGATTTTGCGAATCTTGTAAAGATAAAGAAGATGAAAATAGCCATTAACATTATGGTAAACACATTCTTTGTGATTGAGAAATCTAATGGCTTTGTATTTGTTGGGTGGTGATGAGCGTCATAATTAATCGTTCCTTCAGCATCAGTTTTGTATATTTTACTGTGGTATAATTTATAGTAATTTCCATTTGATTCAGCAACTGATTCACCATGGTGAAAGTTAGCTGATGAAAAAACGTGTAACCCATTATCCCATAAAATAACTGGTAATGGGAATTCAATTCCCATTTCATGCCAAATAGTAAAATCGTGAGAATCTTTTAAATGGTGATCAATGTACGCCTTCCTTTTATTAGCTTTAACTTGCTCTTCAGATAATTTTTCTTCTACTATTGGTGTAGAATCTTCACTTTTGTGCTCTTCATTTGTATTCGCAAACAAGGCTAATGGACTAATAAAAGCCAGTAGTAACAATATTTTAAAACTAATTTTTCCTTGCATATCTCTCTATCAAAAAGGGTGTCAAAAATCGGTGCAAAAATAAGGATTAATATTAAATAACAAAACTTATTAAAACATTTTATTTTTGAGGCAATACTAGGAGGAAAGATTACTGTTCTTTAAGAAGTTTTACAAAGTAATAAACTTCAAGAAAAAGACATATTGCATAAGGGATATAAAAGGTGCTAAATTCAAGTTTTGACATAATTCCATCGCTTTTATAGAAAGGGAGAAAAAGCGTGAAAAAGAATAAAAATTTAATCATACTTCCTCCTAGAAATAAAAACCCCAGACTATGAGAAAGCTTTATTCGATATTTATAAAGAAAGAAATAGATAAGAAATGTGATTATATAGTTTGTTAAATAAGCGAAAACTATGAGGTTACTTATAAGAGGAATGTTGAATAAGTAAAAAACAACAAGATGAAATAAAAAAAACAGTACTAATATGAAAGTTAATTTTAGTAAAAAATGTGTTGGAGAAGATTTCATTTTTTATCGTCTTCTTGATTAATTCTATTTACTTGTTTTAGAATGTTATATAATGAGATTGCAACACCTACAATAGTTAAGCTTATTGTAAACCAATTTTTATCACTAGGATATTTTTGATCAAGAAATTTGCCAGCATAGGCAAACAAGTAAATGGTAACACCCATTTGAAGCCCTATACCAGATAACCTTATAAATTTATTACGCCGTTTGGGCTTCTTTTTCGAAGGTTGGTTGTTTTTCATCATTTTTTATGCCTTTTACAACGCCTCCCATATTACAAGTTCCAGTAAAGTTAGCTCCAGGCTCAATAGAAAGTTTATTGGTTTTTATGTCTCCAATTATATTGGCTGTAGATTTTAGTAAGAGTAATTCTTTAACCTTTAAAACTGCGTTTAAAGTACCCGAAATATCGGCATTTTTACAAGTTACTTCGCCTTCAATTAATCCAGTAGCACCAACTACTACTTTTCCTTCAGAAATTAATTTTCCTTTTAATTCGCCATCAATTCTAATATCACCAACACAAGTAACATCACCTTTTATCGTTGTTCCTTTTCGTATAATGTTGATTGCAGCAGCATCTGTATCGGTTGTTTTCGCCATTTGAGAAGAATTTTTGTTAAACATATTAATTGTGTTTAGTTCGCAAATATAATAAAAAACGAATTTAATCTATTTGATATTGTTTATTAAAGAAGTTAAGATAGTTTGGGATGTTTTTGTCTTTATAAAACTTTATAAAGTTATCGGTTGAGATAAAAAAGTATTGATAATTTTTTTCGTTTAATTGAGTTAGTTGATCTTGGTTTAATTTAAAAGATTTTAGATAATCTATTGCTGCAGCTTCATTTTCTAATTCTTTTATAGTAATAATTTGATTTAACCCGTTGAGAAAAATACTATTTACATTTAATGTTTTAGTGCTATAGTATTTGGTGTTAAAATTTGATATATCTATTTTATAATTATTTGTTTTTTTGTCGCTAGAAGGTACCACCACTATAAAAGTATATTTATCATCTGCATTGTATTCGTAAGTTACCCCAGATTTACCAGAATCTTCAGTGATGTTAATTCCTTTCTTTATTAAATTTAAAATATTTTGAGATTCCTTAGCAGCATCAGTGTCAGGATATTGGTCTATAATGTTTTGTAAAGCAACTTTAAAGGTGTCGATTGAATTGGTATGACCTATAGATAAAGCGGCAATAAAATCAAACTTATCTTTAATATGGTTATCAGCAAAAATTGCTTTTGCTTTTTCGCAACGGGTTAAAACAGTGCTATATTTTCCATCTTTATAATATTCATAAACGATACTGTAATAATTATCAAC
>TARA_R110001592_G_scaffold37448_1_pt1 | contig 12981 bp, 10 predicted proteins | sample TARA_R110001592 | Tara Oceans TARA_R110001592 (sample SAMEA4398387) | marine metagenome | biome: Polar Biome; feature: [SRF] surface water layer (ENVO:00010504); material: water (ENVO:00002006), including particulate matter (ENVO:01000060) such as... | depth 5 m
CATCTCTTGATGGTGGTACTTTTGTTTTTAATGAATCAAGTGCTGATTTAGATTTTAGAATTGAAGGTAATGGCGATGCAAACTTATTTTTTGCAGATGCAGGTAATGATAGAATTGGTATTAAAACAGCTTCTCCTTCAACAGAACTACATGTAGTAGGTGGTATTAAAGCAACAGGTGCTATTGACTTTGATGGTGGTGGTTTTACTTTTAATGATACAGGAGCTTCAGTAGATTTTAGAGCAGAAACAAATACATTAGCTAATGCTTTCTTTATTGATGGATCAGCAGATAAAATTGGTTTTGGAACAAATACACCTGCTAATGCAAGTGTTGAAATAAATCAAGCAAATACTGCAGGAGCTATAGCTTGTTTATCATTAGATCAAGATGATGTTGATCAAGAATTTATATATTTTGAAGGAGCTTCTGCAAGTGATAGCACTGCAAGTTTATCTTCTTCTACTGATACAGCAGGTGGTAAAGTAGGAGCAATAAGAGTTAATATAGCAGGGACAGATCGTTGGATCAGATTTTATGATTCAGCAGTATAGGAGCTACAATGCCTTTAACAAAACTGCAAATAGCACCTGGAATAGATAAACAAAATACTGAATACGGTGCTGAAGGACGATGGATAGATTGTGACAACGTTAGGTTTCGTTATGGACTTCCTGAAAAAATTGGTGGTTGGACTAAAGTAACAAGTGATGCACTTGTTGGCGCAACTCGTGCTATTCTAACATGGTCTTCTCTTAATGGTGTTAAGTATGCTATCTATGGCACTAACAAAAAACTTTATGCTTATTCAGAAAATATCTACGCTGATATAACTCCCACTCGTGCTACAGGTAGTATTACACAATTTGGAACTACTAATACATCTTCAACAGTTACTGTAACAGATGCAGATCACGGAGCATTGATTGGTGACTTTGTTACAATATCAAGTGTTAGTGGAGCTATTGGTGGTTTAACACAAGCAAATTTACAAGGTGAATTTGAAATACTTACAGTTCCCTCTACAAGTACATACACAATAGAAGCTCCCGCAAACGCAACATCGACTACAACAGGAGCAACAGCTACAGCAACATATCAAATTAATACAGGTTCTGCCGTATCTTTGTTTGGATATGGTTGGGGTGCAGGTACTTGGGGAGCTTCAACTTGGGATGCATCTAGAGAAGGTTTAACAGGTGGAGATGGTGTGTTATTGGAATCAGCAAAATGGTCATTAGACACATGGGGAGAAGATGCTTTATCACAACAATTTAATGGTGGACTTTATTATTGGGACACTTCAGCAGGGTTATCTAGTAATTTAGCTGCTGTAACTAATGTATCAACAGCTCCAACAAGAAGTAGATTTATGCTTGTGTCAGGTGATGATAGACATGTTATTTGCTTTGGAACAGAAACTACAATTGGTACATCTACTACACAAGATAATATGTTTATTAGATGGTCTACACAAGAAAATCAAAATATATGGACTCCAAGTGCAACTAATACCGCAGGATCTAAAAGATTAGTAGATGGTAATTTTATACAAACTGCTGTTAGATCTAGAGGTGCTGTTATGGTATGGACTGATACATCATTATATCAAATGCAATTTATTGGACCTCCTTTTACTTTTGGTTTTAATCAACTTGGTTCTTCTTGTGGATGTATTGGTCTTCATGCAGCTATTGATGTAGGTGGTAATTCTTTTTGGATGGGTACTGATTCATTTTTCTTATTTGATGGTGCCGTGCAAAAAATTCCTTGTACAGTTCAAGATTATGTATTTGATGATCTTAATCAAAATGCTAAACAAGATATATTCTGTGCAGCTAATACAGATTTTAATGAGATTATATGGTTTTATCCTTCTAAAAATTCAACACAAATAGATAGACAAGTTACTTTTAACTATGCAGAAAACTTATGGTATGTAGGAACACTAGCTAGAAGCTCTTGGGAAGATCGTGGAGTTTATGATGAACCTTATGCAGCAGAGTTTGAAGCACAAGATACAACAGCTACTATATCAACAATTAATGGATTAAAAGCAGGGCGTACTTTTATTTATGCTCATGAAGTAGGAAGTAATGATGAAAGTAATGCATTACCTGCTCACATTGAATCTGGCGATATAGATATTGCTGATGGTGATAATTTTATGTCTGTTTCTAGAATTATTCCTGATTTTAAATCACAGACAGGAACAGTAGATTTAACATTTAAAACAAGGCCTTATCCTTCTGGAACACAAAAAACTCATGGGCAGTTTAATATTACAACTTCAACAACGAAACAAGACACACGGATCAGGGGCAGACAACTTTCTGTTAGGGTAGAAAGTGATGGCGTTGATGATGATTGGAGATATGGTACACTTAGATTAGATATAAAACCTGATGGAACAAGAGGTTCATAATGTCATCGATTTTAATACCAAGATTACCACAAGCATCGAAAGAGTATAGTCAAGCACAAATGAATACAATGATACAAACACTTGATCAAATGATATTTATTCTTAATAATAGTTATACTCCAGAGACATTACGTAATGAGGATGAACAAATAACATGGTTTTTAGGATAAATGGCAAACGTTTATACAAACTATAAATCAAATTTGTCAACAACATCGTTGACATCTGTATACACAGTACCAACAGCTACGACTGCTGTGTTAAAATCTATAAGAATATCCAACAAAGATGTAAATAATAACTGTAACATATCTTTGTTTTTAGTTGATTCTGATGGTGTAAGCTATCCGTTAGAAACAGATAGAACTGTTAGGGCTAAACAATCGCAAGAAATATTAGCTACAGGAGCAGTGCATGCAGGTTTTGGATCAGTAGATTCATCACTAGGCAGTCCTACTCCTATAATATTTAAAGAATCAGAAGTATTAAAGGCTCAAGCACAAAATGGTGGTGATTTAACTATTATAATAAGTGTTTTAGAGATAACATAATGTATTGCAAAAGGAGTGATAAATGAGTATAAATGAAGATACAACCGTGGTTGCTGGGAAATCTATTCCTAGTGATATAGAAGTAGAAACTACTGCAACTATTAAACACGCCTCAACAGGGAAGGTGTACGAGTCAGAAGACGAAGCTACATCAGATGTCAATGACCCTGCTACCGAAACAACTGAATCTGATATAAAAAGAGATGTTGCTATTTCGGTCAATAAATTGCCTGATATATTTGGAGGAAGTAATTAATTAAACATGGACTACAACATGCAAGATAACAGACCTAGCCAAGGTCTAGAAGCATTTAAAGATCAGATATCTAAAATTGCTGACTTGGGTAGATATGAAGATACATATATTGTGCACGCTGCAGAAGGTGAAACTGTTGTGCCTATGGAAGTCTTAGATGAAAATCCTCAACTAAAAGCTTTACTCTTTAATCAAATGCTTGATATGGGTATCAACCCTCATCGTTATATTGTAGGTAACGAATTTAACTCTATAAATCCTATTACAGGTCAACCAGAGTTTTTCTTAAAAAAATTATTTAAAAGTGCAAAGAAGGCACTAAAAAAAGTAGCGCCTTACGCAGGTATGATTGCGGGAGCCATGGGCATGGGACCAGGGTACTCAGCTTTAATTGGTGCAGCAGCTCCAGCATTAGCGGGTCAAGGAGCAGGAGCATCTCTTGCAGGTGGTCTTGGTGGTTATGGTGTGGGTTCAGCATTAGGTTCATCAAAATTCGCACAAGGTCTAGGAGCTAAACCAAACCAAGGTATGTTTTATGGAAAACCTATTGCTACTTCTACTACTTCTACTTCTACTGCTAATCCTGTAAAACAAGATAAAAACTTTTTCCAAAAGATGTTTACAGGAAAAGAAGAAAAATTTAAAACTGCATATGACAAATATATAACAGATAAATATCCACCTGAAGTTGCTATGCAGCTAGCAGAAAAAGCAAGTACATTTGAACTACCAGGTGGAGCTTTAACTGCTACATTAGCACCTATGGCTCTTGGTGCAATAGGTCAATATTTTGATAAAAAAAATGAAAAACCTTCAGCAATTGGAGCAGACTTCTATGAAGTAAATCCTAAATCTACTTGGATGGGTCAGTTTGGTAATGTCGATAGAACAATGGGTAAAGCAGATGGTGGTATTATGGGTATGCAAGATGAGATTATGTATGAGAACAGTTATAATATGGGTGGGCTTAATAGCCTAGGAGATTTTCAAAGAATGAATGGTCAGATAGAAGGACCAGGTGGACCTAAAGATGATTTAGTTCCTGCCATGTTAAGTGACGGAGAATTTGTAATGACAGCTAAAGCTGTAGAAAACGCAGGAGGGCCACAGGCCATGTACAATTTAATGAATAATTTAGATCCAGAATCATCAAGAGGAGTAATGTAATGGCAGAAGAAATAATTAGTTATAATAGGCTTGCCCCTTATATAGAAGAAAGAGGCAAACAATTATTACAATCAACATTTGGAGATTCTGCTGCTACTATACAACCAGGTGAATCTCAAGCTGACTTTCAAGCAAGAAAATTAGGTAGAGCAGGTGTTGCTCAACAGGTTCCTGCTTTTCAAGTACAGGGACTAGATGCTCAACAACAACAAGCTAGAGCAATGACTAGCCAGGGGATTGGTCAATACCAACCTTATTTAAATCAAGCTGCAGGAACAATTAATCAAGGGGTGCAAAGCATTGCAGGATCTCAAGGTATGTTTGCTCCAACTGCACAAGGTATTCAATCTTATATGGATCCTTATCAACAAAATGTAACTCAAAATGCTTTAGCAGAATTAGATCGTCAAGGTCAATTACAACAACAAGGTATTAATGCACAACAAGTAGGTGCAGGAGCTTTTGGAAGTGAGCGTGCAGGTATACAAAATGCTGAATTAGGTAGAAACCTACAAGATATTAAATCTAAAAGAATATTTGAAGATATGTCTAGAAACTTTCAACAGGCACAACAAACAGCACAGCAATCATTTGAAGCACAGCAAGGTAGACAAGCTAATGCAGGTCAAATGTTAGGTCAACTTGGTGGTCAACAAGCAGGAATAGGACAACTAGGTCAAAACCTTTATGGTCAAGATGTAACAAATCTATTAACATCAGGAGCTTTAGGTCAGGCACAAGGTCAAAATGCTTTAGAAGCACAAAGACAGACACAGTTATTACAGAACCAAGAACCATTCCAAAGACTATCATTTGCTTCTGGTATCTTAACCGGTACCCCTGCTTCACAAATGACTGTACAACAACAACCATCTACTAATCCATTCTTACAGGTTGCAGGATTAGGGATCATGGGCCTCGGAGCATACAAAGGTTTTAATACTCAAGGAGCACAACAACTAGTAGGACAATAATGAGTGTATTAGATCGTAAATTATTTAGAGGTGGAGTAGCTAATTTTAAGCATGGTGGTGATTTAAATATTGATCATAATTCAGGAAAGCTTAAAACTTCTACTGCCGCAGCAGGAATAGCAGCAGGAATGAAAGCATTCGATCCTTTTATAGAACCTTTTGTAGAAAGAATGTTTCCTAAAAGAAATGAAAGCGATTTAAGATCAGAAGCAAAATCTATTTATGATACAGATTTTTCAGCACAAAGAAATTTATTAGAGCAACAAAAAAAAGAAGATTTTGCTTCTTCTCTTATTAGTTTTGGAGCAAGACTTGCATCAGGTAGAGGTAAATCACTTGATATTATAGCAGGTGCAGCTCAAGCAACAGTTCCTGAACTTTCAGCTATGAGAAGAGCTACTAGAGCCGATGAAATAGAATTAGTAGGCCAAGAACAAAAAGGTAAAAAACAAATTGCACAGTACGTTTTAACTAAACAACAAGAAAACGCTGTTAATAAAGCTAATGCTTATTCAACTTTTGTTATGTCTAATTTAGATTTTGTGCAGAGTATAGCAAAATCTAAAACACAAAAAGATTTAGATATGGAAACATCATTTGTAGATCAACTTAATATTGAAACAGGCAATGTTGAAAAAATAACAATGCAAGATAAATTAGATGATTTATTATTACCTAGAGAAGAAAGAATATATCAAGAGGATGATACTTTTGATATACCTATGTTAGTTTTTGATAAAACTCTTGGCTACAATAGATACTTTGGTACTAAAAATGAATTTAATAGTTTAAATGATAAAAAACCAGGTAGATTTGACAAAGCTCGAGACTTGGATGGAGAACCTGTTCAAAAAATGTTGTTTGCAACATATAGAGATTATCAAACAAATGAGACGGTGGATCGTCCTGTAAGACAATTAAAATCAGGTGATTATCAAATTATGAAAATGAAACAAGATGGTACTGGGCCAGAACTACAAGCTAATGGTCAACCTATATGGATTCCTGCAGGAACTTCTGCCCAAGGTATTGTTCCTAGACAAGATGTAGAAACAGCTAGTCAGGATATAGGAACAGTAAAAATGCAACTTGAAATTTTCTCAGGTATACAACAATTTGATGCAAGTTTAAGTGCTGTAGATACAGTGATGAAAAATCTTTCTGATGATAAAACTAGAGCAGGTATTGTTGGTTCTATTAGAGAAAAAATTAAAATAGGTGAAGGTATGATTACCGACTTCTTACAAGCAAAACAATCAAATACAGATGCAATAGTATCTGATGTACAAAAAGATGTACTAGATTCACAGTATGGTGAAAGTTTTCAAAATGAATTATTTAATCCTGAGAGTGATTTCAATGAAGGATTTTTTGCAATAACATACAATAGAGATTTTGATCCTGCATTTGCTCAAAATAGAGTTCTTGTTAATGCTATTGCTTATTCTGTTGCTAGAGCTCGTAAAAAAACAGGTCGATTAAACTTAGATGATGTTAGAAACGCTAGAGATAGTTTACAACTTAGTGGGTTTACTAGTGCCGATACTGTTATTGTTGGATTAGAAACAATACGAAATGAATTGTATCAAGCAAATGAAGATCTAAAAGTACAGTTTGAATTTGTCGGTGGCGAATATCCTGAAAGTTATGTAGGTAATGTTCCTTTAAATGCCGACAATTTTCCGTCAGTAACTTTTAATGAAAAGGGTAAATTTGAATTAGTTATGCCAGAGGCTGAACTTTAATGGAAAGTCAAGTACAAAAATTATATGGTGATTCTTATAAACAATGGTTAAAAGAACATTATCCTAAATCTTATGAAAATAAGTATGGGGTCACAAAACTAGATGGTAAATTTAAAAAACTTGTAAAAGGTTCAGCTCTTGCAGGATTAGTTTATGAATTAGGTAAAGAAGTTTTAAAAATAGAAAAAACAGGAGATTTAGGAGAGACTATGATACCTTATAATATTGAAGGCAGGGAAAAAATTAGACGACAGGTTATCAATGCTAATATTCCTAAAATAACTTTTGATGAAAAAGGCGTTTCTACTTACACTGCAGGAGCTAATGTAAATCTAAAAGATTATCTACCCTATAAGAAAAAAATTTTAGACCCTAATCGTATACCAGATGCACCTGTTCAAGGTGAAGAATCTAAAGAAACTTTAGGTGTAGATTATGAATGGGTAGATCCATTAGATGATCAGTATGGTTCCATAACACATTATGATGATGCAGATAAATATATTTTGACTGAATTTGGTTATGTTGAAAAAAGTAAAGTTCCTATGGGTAAAAGAGTTATAAGTCAAATGGTAGATGATATTAAAACTGTTAAAAGTTTTATTCCCCCTGAAATTAGAGGACAGGTTAAAAACGTTGCAGATGTAATAACTTATGCAGCAACGGGCGGAAGGTACCCTAAATAAATATGCCTATGGAATATTGGAGTTGGAATGAAGCTTTTGGTGAAGGATTTGATTATGATGGTAATTTTGGTGATGGTTTTTCAGATGCTTTAATGGAAACTTTCGGTAAAAAAGATATAATGCTTGAAGTTCCTGACAAAACAGATTTTTTGAATCCATTGAAAAAAAATGGAACCACTAAAGAATTAGAAATGTACAAGCAAGAACAAAAAGCTCTTGAAGCTTTTATTCAACAATTTGCTGACCAAAACAAAATTAGCGGAACACCAAGAAAACTTATGTCTGATGAAGATATTTTAGTACAACAAGCGTTTTTAAATCAACGGGCTCAAGTAGAAAAAGAAAAAAGAATGATAGAAGATCCTATTAGAGAATTTACAAATGCATGGCAAGCTAAATTTGAAAACGATGAAAGAGGTTTATCTACATTTTTTACAGGAGCAGGTACAGAAAGTGAAAGAGGAATTATAGGTACTAGCTATGATGTTTTGACAGGTGAGGCAGGTGAAAGAGCTTATGCTAAACTTGTAGGAGATACCATAGGAGGTGTTTCTACTACTGCTGTTAAACTAATGCCTGAAATAAATAAAGCTAATGTGTCTTTAGCAGGTGAGTTTTTAGGTAATGTTCCTTTATACTTTTTAGATAGAAAATATATTCACAGGGCAATTACAGATCCTAAGAAATATCCAATGGATGCAGGAAAACTTACTTTAACTGCGGGAGCAGGAGCTTATACAGCAGCAACAGCATATGATTACCTTTCTACTCAAATAAGAGCAAAAAAAGATTTGCCTGATCCAAGAACAAGCACCGATCAAAGACTTGTTAATATGCAACACGGTATTGATGCAATGGTATTTACAGGGGGTGCAGCAGGTTTAGATGCAGCTTTTAGATCTATGAAAAACACAGCAAGATTTGCTTATGGTGTTAAAGAAGGAAAAGATTCAGGTTATTTAGCTCAATTAGTTTTAGATAGAAAAGCTCCTTTTGGTATTACAAATGTATCTGATAGATCATGGGCTCAATGGTACGGTAGAGTATTAGGTGTTTTTCCTTTTGTAGGTACACCTATAAGACAAGCGAAAGCTAAACAAGCTTGGTGGGCTGATGAACAATTATCAGCAACTTTAAATGAATTAGCTCCTTTAGCAAGTGCAATGGATGCAGGTGTATTTTTAACAAAAGATGCACAAGATAAATTTGGAAAATGGGCAACTTTAAATAATAATTTTTACGATGATTTCTATGCTAAAGCTAGGGCTTTAGATGATGCAATGCCAATATCTGATGCAAGATTTGGCACCAAAGGAGGCTACATTCCTACTTTTAGAATGAGAGCACTTGCAGAACAAGTATTAGATCAAACACAAAGAGGAGTAACCAAATTAGAGGGTCCTTATATAGCAGGTGTTCCAGATCAAATAGGTGGATTAGAAGGAACTAGTAATTTTGAAAAATTTCTTATTAATCTTGGAAGACAACCTGAATATGTTAATGCTGAACAATACAGAGCTACAGAAAGAGCATTTAATACCAAATGGGGAGAATATGTTGCTACTACAGGTGTTAGGGATTCTGAAGAAATAGCTGCTCAGGCACATAAATTTAAAGTAGCTATGAAACATGATTTTAATAATATTCAAGAATGGAAAAAACTTGATGATCCTGTTCTTAACGCACAAATGGCACAAGTTAAAACATCTTTATCACTAGCTAATGAAAATTTTATAAAAATGGCTAATACATACGAAAGTCCTGTTGGACAAGTATTTAAATTAGTAGATCAAAATATGTTTACAGCAGGATCAGTCCCAAAACCAGGAGTAATTTATGCTGATCAATTAGCAAATCAAGTGTTTGACACTTTTTTTACAAGACCTAGTGCTTTGGCTATGAAAGATTTATCAAAAATAATTAAAAGAAATTCTAAAAATCCACAAAAAGATGCAATTAATATTTCCACAAGAACTTTTCTTACAAAGGCTTGGAATCAATCTTCTGATCAAATAAAATACAATAACAAAACAGGAGCTGTTGAAAATTATAAAATTCAACAAAAAGCATTTGATGCAAAAACAGGAACTCAAACTTTAAGTAGTGATGTTAAAAATGTTAATGTATTTAATCCAGATAAATTTAGGAAATCATTAAATATGGGTACAAAAGATGGTGATGAATTTTTACAAGCTATGTTTGCAGAAACTTTAGGTAAAGATGGAAAAAAAATGGGTCAATCAGGAGCTAAAGCACATTTACAACAATTAAATGAATTACTAGATTTAGCTGGCATAGGTTACAAAACTAAGATACCAGAGACTGCTCAATTTGTTGCAAGACGTGCCGTATTAGGTGGTGTTACAGGATTATCAGGAGCATTTATTGCTTCTAATATGGCTTTTGGTCCTGTTGGTGGATTAGGAATGGCTTTGTTAGCTCGTCATCAAGCAAAAGTTTTATCTGACCCTCAAAATTTAAAATGGCTTATGTCGGGAATGTTTGAAGACGGTCTTAATAGTCAAATGAAAAAAGCAAACATAACTCGATTAGCAAGAGCTGTTTTAAAAGATGAGCCTGATGTTCCTGAAAATTTAGATTATGATGATATTGAAGATATTACTAATTATCTTATGGGTAGAAAATATCAAGTTACTAAAACTACAGGTAATCCTGCTAATGCTCCAGGGGGAAGACCAGAACAACCTAAAACTTTTGCACCTATATTTCCACAAAAAAATCCTGTTGAAAGAGGGCCTGAACAAATAAAATTAGATGAAATGAGAAATCCATCTAACAATGTATCAGGTGAAATTAAAACTAAACCTGTTGCAAGTAATATGTCAAGCCCTATTAGACCTATGGGTGGAGCACAACGAGGTCAGTTAAACCCACAACAACGTGCAGCTTTAGCAGGTGGAAATATTTACGGAGCTATTGCTACAGCTAAAAGAGGTGGTATAATATATAGGGATGGAATTATGAACTTAGCAGGAAGAAGGAAACCTTAATATGGGACATCAATCTAGTAGTAGTAAAAGTCAGGGTTCACCAGGACAACGTAATAAGAAACCTTCACCTAAAACTAATAAAAGTAAAAGTAAAAGTAAAAGTAGTAGCAGTGGCGGTGGTGGTAAAGATAAAAAAGAAATGTCTGTAGCTGAAGCTAAAAGAAAAGCAATTCAACAACAAGGTCGCACAGAAGATTTATTTGGAAATGAACAAGATTATGTGAGTGTTTTGAAAAAAGAAGGAATTGGTTACAATGATATAAAAGAAATTAGAAAAGCTGGTAATAATACGCAACTAGCAGCCAAAAATTTCTATGAAAATATTTTAAAAAAACAGATAGCTGCTAACCCAATAAACCCAGATTTATTACAAAGAATGACAAAATATGAAGTACCTGAAGATGAAAAAGGCAACCCTTTATTTGATTCATATAGACGAGTAGGTACAGGAGATAGACCTTTGTTTAATAATCCTTTAGCAGATTCACGTTATTTAAGTAGTTTAGGATCAATGATTCCTAACACTTCTAACAAGTTTGTGCAATATGGAGCAGATGCTGTGATGGGAGCTCCTGGTTTTACTCAAATATCTAGAGGAGTCATGGATAGAATTGCAGGAGGAAGTGGTGATTATACTGCAGCTCAAAGATATTTTAAAAATTATTATCCAGATGATCAAGAAAAAGTTAATCAGTTGGCTTTAGCTTCTTTAGATGATCAATTTCAACAAAATGTTTTTCAAAACCCTGTATTTGAAGCTAGTCAAAACTACGATAAAGCTAGAACAGGAATAGGAGGTGGAATACCTAATTTATATTCTAATCAACCAGATACTAGAACAGTGAACAATTCACGTAACGATGGTGGTAACGATGGTGGTAACGATGGTGGTAACGATGGTGGTGGATCAACTACACAACAGCCTTTTGATAGTACTAACATGATGACTTATTTTGATCCTAACGAGGGTAAATATGTTTCAGGAACTTTTCAAGATTACCAAAAAGTAGTGCAAGTTAAAGATGGTGGAATAATAGGATATGCTGAAGGTGGACCTATTATGGACGAAATGAGTATTCCTGATTTAAATTCTTTTAGAACAGGACAGGTTATGAGTAACCCAGGTGGCATGCCTTATATGAACCCTGAAACAGGTGAGATGTTTAGTTCACAAGATTTAAGAGAAGATTTAGATGATGCTAACAGATTACTTCCTGACTCAGGTATAGCAAAACTTTTACAAAGATTGCAAACAGAAGGAGATATAGCTGCAGGTAATAATGAAGCGGATCAATTTTTAAGAACTGGATCAGCACTTTTTTATAATAGAAATACAGGAGAAAAAGAATTTCATTATATGAATAATCCTGAATCAAAAAGATTGTTTGACTTAGGTATTTTAGAAAGAATAGATGAGACTTTACCTGAAGAGCAACAAATGTTTGGCCCTTCTTTAGAAGCAGGTTATCGTAATATGGAAGATGTTAATATTCCAAAAGCTCCTAATAGAATGTCTAGCGAGCCGGGGATCACGAATATTCCAGGAGCTGATAGGGTTATAGAGGGAACAACAATGGAAAATGTTAATATTCCGTCAGATATGAGACCAGGTATGGAAACTAATGATCCAATGCTTATGTTTCCTGAAAATCCCAATAGGCAGGAAATGCTATTTGCATCAGAACCCCAACAAGCTGGAGAGGGTATAGGTAGTATAATTATAGATGCAATAAGAAGATCAGTTGAAAACGGAAGCATGACACCAAGACAAGGTGAAATAGCTATTCAAAATATGTTAGAAAGTATGGGTCCAAAACAAATAGATTTATTTACAGGAGCTAGAGGTGGTATAGCCTCCTTAGCTAGTGGTGGTATGGGTTTAGATGCTATGGGAAATAGACAAGATATAGAAGCTGCAGAATCTTTAATGTTTAAGGATCCTGAGCAAGATCAAGAATGGGAGTATAACATTTAATGCTTAAATTTACTTTTAAGGATTCAGTATGGTTCATAGGAATTGTTGCTTCCTTAGGAGTAACATGGGGTATGTGGTCAGAAAGACTACAAGCAGTAGAAGTTAAAGCAGATTCTGTTTTTGAAATGCAAAAAGATATTGCTGTTATTAAAGAAAAATTAGAATGGATGGAAGAATATATGATTAAAACA
>TARA_R110001592_G_scaffold361938_2_pt1 | contig 12978 bp, 10 predicted proteins | sample TARA_R110001592 | Tara Oceans TARA_R110001592 (sample SAMEA4398387) | marine metagenome | biome: Polar Biome; feature: [SRF] surface water layer (ENVO:00010504); material: water (ENVO:00002006), including particulate matter (ENVO:01000060) such as... | depth 5 m
ACCGCTCGATACCATTCGCAAGATTGCGACAGGAGATGGGGCCGCGAGTGCGTCGCTGGCGTCCGGCCTGGATGAGTTGGGCCTCGCGGGACTGCATGTGCCGGAGCATCGCGGCGGCCTTGGGCTGGGCCTGCTGGATGCCTGTCTTGTTCAAGAGGCGCTGGGTTATGCGATTGCACCTAGCCGGTTCCTGGCGACGACGGTTACGGCGCACGCAATGCGTAATGCCGGGGAGGATTTCCTTTCAGGCGTTGCGACCGGTGACATCAGGATGGGCCTTGCCTTGACGGAATTGTCGTCGCGGCGCGATGGCGCGGGCATCACGATGATAAAGGACAAGCTGACCGGCACATCACTGCTGGCGGATTCCGCAGACGGCTCGACACATCTATTGGTGGCGGATTCCACGGGGGCACTGAATTTGGTCGCCACGCCGAATGCTTCCCCCATGCAGACAATTGACCGGACACGGGTATTTTCTGAAGTCCGGTTTGATGGCGAGGCGGCGGAAATGACGTTGGCTGCGGATGACGAAGTGCTTGCTGCAGCCCGTCTTCTTGTGGCCGCCGACACGTTGGGCGCAGCGCAGGCGATGCTGGACAAGGCGGTCGCCTATGCGGCGGAGCGGCAGCAATTCGGACGTGTGATTGGGTCATTCCAGGCCGTGAAGCATATGTGTGCGGAGATGGCCGCGCGACTGGAGCCTTCACGCGCGCTTATCTGGCACGCGGCACATGCGTTGGACACAGGCGAGCCCGAAGGATTGGTCATGGCAACGCTGGCGAAATCGCATCTGGCGGAAGCCGGCACATTTATCGCGCGCACGTCAACGGAAGTGCATGGCGGGATGGGGTTCACCGACCTTGTCGGCCTGCATTACTGGTTCAAGCGGATTGGCGTGAACCGGCAACTGTTCGGCAGCCCCGAACAGTGCCGTCACGATGCAGCACGGCTTCAGGGATGGCTCGAAACCGCTTGATCAGATGACCTTGCCGGGGGACAGGTGGCTCGCGGCTGACACGATGGCCTCTGCATCGATCTGGAAGTGACGGTAAAGGTCCCCGATGGTGCCGGTCTGGCCGAAATGCTCGACGCCGAGGGGCGTTGTGGCGTGGCCCTTCACGCCGCCAATCCAGGCCAGGGTGGCCGGGTGACCGTCGGTGACCGTGATGAGCGTGCAGTCGCGGGGGACTTGTTCCATCAGGCGTTCGATCTGGCTCTTGGCGGCCGTGTTGCCCCGGGCGCGGGCCCGGCGGGCCGCCGTCCATCCCGAATTGAGACGGTCGGCGGATGTGACGGCCAGAACGCCAATGTCGCGGCGATTATTGCCGATGCGTCCGGCGGCCTTGATGGCTTCAGGCGCGACGCAGCCCTGATAGGCGATGACGATCTCGCAATTCGGGCCGGGTTCGCGCAGCCAGTAGCCGCCATCGATGACGCCCTGACGGAATGTTCCGTCGTTGCGATCAGACCAGCGGACCTGTTCGAGCTGGCGCGTGGTGAGGCGCAGATAGACAGAGCCGCCTGTCTCGTCGCGCAGCCATGTCCGCTCATCCGGATCGCCGTCGCCATCGCGTTGGAGATAATCAAAAGACCAGTCCATGATGATGGATAGCTCGTCGAGGAAGGCCGGCTCGAAGGAGACGAGACCATCCTGGCTCATGCCGATCAACTGGGCGCCGATGGACTGGTGGGCGCCGCCTTCGGGGGCGAGTGTCACGCCGGATGGTGTGCCGACGATGATAAAGCGGGCATCCTGATAACAGGCATAGTTCAATGCATCGAGGCCACGCGCGATGAACGGATCGTAGACCGTGCCGATGGGAATGAGGCGTTCGCCGAACAGGGAATGCGAAAGTCCCGCCGCACCGAGCAGGAGGAACAGGTTCATTTCGGCGATACCGAGTTCGATATGCTGTCCCGTCGGCGAGAATTGCCATTTCTGGGTCGAGGGGATCTGCTGGTCGCGGAACGTGTCGCCGCGGACCTCGCGCGCGAACAGGCCGCGCCGGTTCACCCAGGGGCCGAGATTGGTCGACACAGTGACATCGGGAGAGGTTGTGACGATGCGGTCGGCCAGTTCGGATTTCGACTTGGCGAGCGCGTCGAGAATCTTGCCGAAACCGGCCTGGGTCGACTGAACGTCGTCGTCGAGGAAGATCGGGCCGGCGCTGGCGACAGTCGGGGCGGAGAAGCGGCGGGGCCCGGCAGCAAAGAAGGGGACTTCGCGCAGGAAAGTGTTCAGGGCGTCGGAGTCTTCGACACTTGCCATCGGGGTCCATTCGTCGCCTTCGGCGATCCCCATCTTGCTCTGAAAGTCAGCCATCTGGGCCTTGTTCATCAGGCCGGCATGATTGTCCTTGTGCCCGGCGAGCGGTGTGCCCCAGCCCTTGATCGTGTAGGCGAGGAAGACGGTGGGCGTGTCGTCGGTAGTTGAATCGAATGCGTCACAGAGTGACTGGAGGCACTGGCCGCCGAGATTGTTCATCAGGGCGGCGAGTTCGTCATCGCTGCGGCGGTCGAGCAGGGCGGTAATGTCGCCCTGGTCACCGATATCGTTCATCAGGCGCGCGCGCCATGCAGCGCCGCCCTTGTAGGTCAGCGCGGAATAATCGGCATTGGGGCAGGACTGTATCCAGCTCTTCAGTGTTTCGCCGCCGGGTTCCGCGAACGCTTCGCGCTGGAGGGCGCCATGACGCAGAACAACCGTGCGCCAGCCGAACGCCTTGAAGATGTCTTCCACCTTTTCCCAAAGACCTTCGTGCACGACGCCGTCGAGGCTCTGGCGGTTATAATCGATGATCCACCACGTATTGCGCAGGTCGTGCTTCCAGCCTTCCTGCAGGCACTCATAGACATTGCCCTCATCAAGCTCGGCGTCACCCACGAGCGCGACCATGCGGCCCAGTGGCCTGTCTGCCGCCCAGGGTTTGGCTTCAAGATAGTCCTGTACGATTGAGGCGAAGGCGGTTTCCGCGACGCCGAGGCCGACCGATCCGGTGGAAAAGTCGACATCGTCGATATCCTTGGTTCGGCTGGGATAGGACTGCGCGCCGCCATAGCCGCGAAAGTTCTGGAGCTTCTCGAGTGTCTGGTTGCCCATCAGGTAGTGCATGGCGTGATAGACGGGTGCGGCATGCGGTTTGACGGCGACGCGGTCTTCCGGGCGAAGTGTTTGGAAGTAGAGCGCTGTCATGATCGACACCATCGAGGCGCACGAGGCCTGATGGCCGCCGACCTTCACGTCATCATCGCGCTTATCCCGCAGGTGGTTGGCATTGTGAACCGTCCAGGCCGAGAGCCATAGCAAGCGTTGCTCGAGGGTTTTGAGATGGTCGAGTTGGCTGGGCATGGGCAATTCCTGTTGGTGCGGCGGTGCCCCAGACCTAGCGGGAAAGACCGTGCGCGGGAATAGAAGAACATGAGGAAGTTCATGCGCCTTGCGGCAATTTGGGGGCAAAAACTGCTTCCTGATGCACCGCAAGGTTTTGCTATGGTCGAACGAGCGTTTCTCGAAACCAATCGGATTCAGATGGATCAAAAGCGTCTCGCAACCATTCGATGACCACCTGGCCCCGTCCCAGACGCCGAATGCGTTCAGTGTAGCCAAGCCAGAATTGTATTGAGGCCATAGGCGGAAGCGGCAGGGGCACAAGCGCCGGAAAGGCGGCGGCAATATAGGATGGCAGCACCGCAATGCCGCCGCCTGCAAGGCATGACGAGATCAGCGTCGCCGTAGAATTGCTCACCAGTGAAAACGGTATTAATTGCTTTGCCAACTCGGCGCCGTCAGCCCATCTATTGGACTGATTGACGTATCCTTCATGCAACAGGCATCTGTGCTCATGAAAGTCGGACAGGTTAGTGGGCATTCCATTTTGGTCGAGATATTCGCGCGACGCAAAACAGAGATAGTGGATGACGCCCATGCGGCGACCGATGAGTTCGCTGCGCTTTGGCGGCTCATACTGAATGGCAATATCAGCCTCATTGTCGAGCAAGTCCGGAGGCCGGTTAGACGTGGATAGTGTAAGTTGCACTCCCGGACTACGGTTCCTGAATTCGGGCTGACGCCGCGCGAGCCAATACGGACCGAGAGCGTCGCAGGTGACGATATGCACTGGTCCTGCATTCGGCGTGTCGATGTCAGACACATCGTCATGGGCAGCTGAAACGATGTCGGCCATGAGATTTGCATGCCGAAGCAGCAAGCGGCCAGCTTCAGTCAAGTCGATTCCCTTGGTAGATCGTTTCAGCAGCTCGGTTCGCAGCGCGCTCTCAAGCTCGCTGATGCGTCGGCTGATCGTTGGTACAGACCCGCCCAGTTTTTCGGCTGCGGCAGACATGCTGCCCAGCTCAGCGACAGCGCGGAATATCCGCATTCTGTCCCAGTCAAAAGTTTCCGTTAGCATCGCTTCCCCTTTCACGGGTGTAAGTCCCCGTTTCATTTACCGGTAAAGCCACGAAGCAACGCCTATGGCATCACTCAAGTACGCTTGTAGTGGTAAATGACAATGAATACAATCAGAAATAGCGAAGCGCAATTTGGTGCAATTGATCTGGTGCGCGTTGCCGAAAAAGGAGCTGAATTCGGTTTTCGGCGCGCGACCTTTTCCGAGCTGGAGCAAGGCATCGCCATGGCCGAATCGCTCATGTCTTCGAAGATTGCCGATCCCGTCGCCGTTGCCGAAATGGATCGGATAACGGGAATGACGGCCTGGGTGACCGGCGACCCGGTGGAGGGGATTTTCCTCACGCTGCCTTTGACTCGTAAGGGTGAAGTGGCGGTGCGGGAGGGTTCCTATAATCCTGCTCGCCCAGATCCGGCGCATCTTTGCGCGAACGGTGAGGGGTGTGCGGCCTTCTACATTGGCGTCTATGCCGGCGCGACTCGTGAGGCGCGCCGGAATGTGATGACGGCAGCGGCCGTCATGCGCGTGGAAATGTTCAGCGCCTATCCGTGCTTTGCGCGCGGTGCGACTGAGGACGGCAGGCGATCCATGGAAGGCCTGGGGTTCGTGCAATATGAGGGGGGACTGTCGGACCTCTATGTCCAGGAGGCGCTGACACCGATTGTGGCTGGTGTGCAGTGAAGCAGTATCCATCGATCGGAGAAAGTGTCCTGTGCCGCAATGTGCCGGCCGGAGGGTTTGAACGCTATACAGCGCAGCCAGTGCGGACACTGGAAGACTATCAGAAAATGGTCGCCATCCGCGCGGCGGTTTTCATGGCAGAGCAGGCATGCCCGTATACAGAAGAGTTCGACGGCAATGATCTTAATGCCACGCACTTTCTTGTATTTGATGGTAAAGACGCAGTTGGGACACTTCGGATAAGGTGGTTTGCCAATTTTGCGAAACTCGAGCGTGTTGTATTGCTGCGGAGCCAGAGAGGGCGGGCCGCCCTGCATGTCATGCTGGCGGAGGCATTTGAATTGGCCACGCGGAAAGGCTACCGGCTGATGATTGCGCAGATACAGGCGCGGCTATGGCCTGTTTGGTCGCGCACGTTCAAGTGCCGCCTGGCGGAAGGGCGACCGCGCTTTTCTTTTTCGGATTTTGACTATCTTGAGATCGAAATCCCTTTGCCCGAACACCCCAAAGCGCTGAGACCCGATAGTGATCCCATGGTGATGATCCGCCCGGAGGGGCAGTGGGATATGCCGGGCGTGCTCGATGCATCCGCGGCACGATCGGATAAGTCGGATGTCGCAGCCTGACGTTAGATCACGGATGTCCACGGCTTGCTGAGCAAGGCCGCCGAATTGATGATGCCTACCATGCAATAGGTTTGCGGGAAGTTGCCCCAGAGGTCTCCGTTAGCAGGATCAACATCTTCGGACAGCAATCCCACATGGTTGCGGCTGGCGAGTACCGATTCGAACATGACGCGCGCCTCATCTACGCGGCCGATCCGGAATAATGCATCAATATGCCAGAAAGTGCAGGCGGTAAAAGCTGTCTTGGGCCGACCAAAATCATCTTCTGTCTTGTAGCGATAGACGTGGTTGCCTTCGCGGAGTGTTTTGTCGATGGCGTCGACTGTTGCGACGTAGCGCGGGTCGGTTGCCGGCAGGAAGCCGATCTCGGCCATGAGGAGGACAGAGGCGTCGAGCGCTTCGCCCCCGAAGGCCGCCGTGAAGGCACCGACACTGGGGTTCCATGCTTTCTCCAGGATGGTTTGATGAATAATGGCGGCCCGTTCCGCCCAATAGGTTGCGCGGTCGGGCAGGCCAAGGTGGAGGGCAATCTTGGAAAGCCGGTCGCAGGCGGCCCAGCACATGATTGCGGAAGACGTATGAACATCGGCAATCGTCCGAAATTCCCAGATGCCCGCATCCGGTGTGTCGTGCATGGCGAAGGCGCGCTCGCCGACTGGTTCGAGTTGGCGAAATTCGGCAATGCCAGGTGGTGATAGAAGGCGATGGTCGAAGAAGGATTGCGATACGCCCAGCACGACCTGCCCATAGACATCATGCTGCACATGTTCTGCGGCCTGATTGCCACGGCGCACGGGGCCCATGCCGCGATATCCGGGCAGATGGGTGGCATGTTCTTCGGTGAGGTCTGATTCCAGTCCGATACCGTAAACGGGCTGGATGTGTCCGCCGCGCGACTGGGCGACAATGTTGCGGACCCAGCGCATATAATGCTCCAGTGTGCCCATGGCGGACAAACGATTCAGCGCTGAGACAGTGAAATACGCATCGCGAATCCAGCAAAAACGGTAATCCCAATTCCGCTCCGATCCCTCGTGTTCCGGCACTGATGTGGTGAGGGCCGCGACAATGCCTCCGGTTTCTTCGAATACGCACAGCTTGAGTGTGATCGCCGCGCGGATTGTCGCTTCCTGCCACTCTAGCGGAACGGCGAGACTGCGTGACCATTTTGACCAGTATTTCCGTGTGCGATCTTCCCAGTCGAGCGTCATGACATCGACGGTATCGGCCAGGGACTCATCCGCGCCCAGGATAAAGGAGACGTCGTGTTCAAGGAGAAAGCTCGTGCCGGACAGGATATAGGATACCGGCGCATCCGTGGTGACGCGGAACGCCAGTTCACCGTCAGTGAATCGGATGTGATTAACCCCGCGTACCGAGGGTAGATCGCGTGCGCCCCAGTTTGTTTGCGGCGTCAGGGTGATCCGGACGCGCGGCGTGCCGGACACGACGTGGAATCGTCGGACAACGGACGCTGGTCGGAAAACGCGGCCGCGATTTTCGAAGCGAGGCGCAAAGTCGACGATTTCCAGTATGGCGCCATCTTCCGCTTCAAGGCGCGTGCGAAGAATTGCGGTGTTGGTGTCATAAGTTTGCGAGCGGGATTTCAGACCGTCCATCCATACGCCGAACATGCCTGCGCCGCCGAGGAGTTGATTGAAAACGGGCTCTCCATCAAAGCGCGGAAGGCAAAGCCATTGGTAGTCACCCCCTGCGCTCACCAGGCCAGCGATGGTTCCGTTTCCGACAATGCCCATATTCAAAGTGCTCATACGGATGCAAATTCCTTCAATAGTGCGTGTACATCTTCGATCGATGACATGCGGTGTTGCGCGGCGGTTGCGCCTTCGCCGATCTTTACGGCAATGCCGCCGGCAGACTGGGCCGCGACGAAGGCATCTTCGTCGGTCGTGTCATCGCCGATCATGACTGGGCGGCGCCCGGCGAACGGCTTGTGTTGAATGGCCGCAGACAAGCATTTGCCTTTGTTGGCCGCCGTTGGCTTGGCTTCGTAGACCATCTTGCCGTGCTGTAGGCTGTAATCGTCAAATGGCAGGACGGCTTGCCTGAGCGCCAGGCCCAATTCGGATTCCACTGTTGGCGCGGCGCGGTAGTGGATAGCAATGACGGGGCCTTTCGTTTCCAGGTGTACACCGGGAAGCTGGGCCGCAATTTCAGCCAAGGCAGTGGTCAGGCCGTGAGGAGCGGCTGCGATCTCGTCAGCAGAGTGTTCTCCGGGACCAGAGGCGCGCAAGCCGTGATTGCCGAACCGCCAAAGGGTTGGCGGCACACGCTTGAACAGGTCGTCGAGATCGCGTCCCGATATGATGGCTAGCGCGCCGTTCAAGCGTTTGGCGCATGCCTCGAGAATGGCATCCATGCCCTGCGCAAGCCAAACAGTATTCGCGTCGTCCTGCAGGGCGGCAAGCGTTCCGTCGAAATCGAGAAAAACAGCGTCTTGCGACGAGAGCGCAAATGTTCGTGTGGAGTGGCCGGGCATGCCTTGCACTAGGATCCGGCCTTAACTGTGTCAAATGCGGCAAGGAAGTGCTTGCGCCACCAGGTGATATCCTGCTGGCAAATGCCGTCATACAGCGCGCGCCAGCGCTTCTGACGCTCGTCGAGCGACATGTTCAGCGCGGTGCGCACGGCCTCTGCAAGGGCGTTGGTGTCGTGAGGGTTGATGATGAGAGCCTCCTTCATTTGCTCGGCGGCGCCGGCGAACTGGGAGAGGACAAGTACGCCGGGATTTTCCGGATCCTGAGCCGCGATGTATTCCTTCGCGACAAGGTTCATCCCGTCCTGGAGCGGCGTGACAAGCCCAACCCTCGCAAGCCTGTAAAGCCCGGCGAGTTCATCGCGCTCGTACCCGCGGGCGAGATAACGGATCGGTATCCAGTCAAGGTCGCCATAGTCGCCATTGATGCGCCCGGACAGTTCGTCGAGTTGCTGTCTGAGTTGGGCATATTCTTCAACAACGGATCGCGACGGTGGCGCAATCTGGGTGAATGAGATGTTGCCGTGGAGATCCGGGTATTTGTCAAACAGCGTGGCCATACCCTCGAAGCGTTGAGGCAGGCCTTTTGAATAATCCATTCGGTCGACACCGATAATAAGTTCCCGGTTACCGAGAAAGCGTGCCAGTTTTCGAGACGCGCCCTCAGCGGCTTCGCTGGTCGCACTTCGGCTAAAGCCTTCTGCGTCAATTCCGATCGGGCAAAGCCGCACGGTGAGTGTGTGGTCGCCAATCCTGTAGTGTTCTTCGCCTACCTGTTCGGCGCCAAGTTCTTCCTGCACATAACGCGCAAAGTTCTGGCAATCATGCGGGCTTTGAAAGCCGACAACGTCATACGCGCAGAGGCCGTGAGCCAGCGTCCTGTGATCTGGAATAGACCGGAACACTTCAGGCGCTGGAAATGGAATGTGGAGGAAAAAACCTGTCTTGCGGTCGCAACCGGCGTCCTTCAATTGCTTGGCGAGCAGGAAGAAATGGTAGTCCTGAACCCAGATAACGTCCCCGGGTGACGTTTGATCCGAAACGACCTGAGCGAACTGCTGGTTAATCGCGACATAGGCAGCGAAATAATCGCTATCGAATACAGCCAGATCCAGTCGATTGTGCATCACCGGCCACAGGACGCTGTTGGCGTAGCCCAGATAAAAGCCTTCATATTCTGATTTCGACATGTCGAGCAGGGCAAAGGATACGCCGGTCTCTTCCGTCAGGAAGGCGCGCCGCCGGGGCGTATCAAAAATCTTGCCGCTCCAGCCGATCCAGAGGCCCCCGGTCTCGGCGAGCGTATCAGACAAAGCGACGGCGAGACCGCCGGCGCCTGGGTTGCCGAAGGCCGTTCGATTCGAAACGGCGACCAGGCGTTGGATTTGATGGGATGGAGATTTCGTCATGTGAGCACCTGCCCACCGTACTCACGAACCGTTGCGCGGTTCCGTTCTGCGAGCCAACGACCGTGAATAAAGTGCAGTATGCCCAATTTTGAGGCAGGCGGTCCGTTCATGATTGAGCGGGTCGTTATCGATGAGCGGAGGGAAATGGTGCCCGGGGGCGGAATCGAACCACCGACACGCGGATTTTCAATCCGCTGCTCTACCCCTGAGCTACCCGGGCGGGCCGATAGGGAAGGCGCGTAATAACCAAGGCAGGCACACTTGTCTATCGCGTTTTCAGTCATCGCCTGCGAAGTCGTCCAGCGGGCGCCCGCTGTCGGCGTTTTCATCCAATTCAGCTGGTGCACCGGGGATTGCATATCCCCCCTTGAGCCACTGGCCCAGGTCGACATCGGCGCACCGTTTTGAGCAGAAAGGCCGATATTCGGACGAAACGGGTTTCTTGCGACACTGCGCGCATTTTGGAGTGCGATTCTCAGGCGAAATAGGCTTGCTCATATCTGGAACACTTCAGGCTTGGACTTGGTGTAGGGTGAGATCGTCAATCGGGCCCCGAAAGACTCGTCAAGGCTGGCCTGAAGGTCAAGGCCGGACCCTGTCATCCATGAATGGGCTCGGGCCGGCATGTTGAGCTGGAAGCGGGCCATAGGCTGGGCGCGTGCTTCGCGCTGCAGGTGGCGAAGCCCCTCAAGACAGACAGTTTCGTCGGTCGGCAAACCGTCTGCGCCAAGCATCCGATCAGCAATGGGGGTTTCTCCCCAGGCAACTGATGCCTCCATGAGTCCGAAGGGCGAAGGCGCAAGTGCCTTGACCTGTCTCTGGGATAGATCGGCGAAAGCGGACAGAAATCCGTTGCGTATTTTGATTCCTGCCTCCCGATTGATCGGCGACACGCAATCGAGAACGACTGCGCCGCCAAGATTGCGCAGATTCATCTGGCGCGCGAGTTCACGACAGGCCTCGAGGTTTATTCGGAGCGCGCGAGCGGCTGCGCGCCCCCCATCACTACGACCTGACGTGTCGAGGTCGACGGCGACTAGCGCGGCAGTCGGCTGGATTTGAAGGGTGCCGCCTCCCGGCAAGGTTACGGATTCCGACAGGGCGTCATCGAACGCAGCTTGGATTTCCAGGTCACCTGCAGGCACATTTTCCGGCTTCACTTCCGTTCCAAGGGGCAAGCTCTTCTGCCACACGTCGACGGGATTGAGTCGCGTTTGAGATTTTTCTCTGGATTCGACCCTCACGACCCGAGCCAGCTTGCCGCGCCGCGCCTCTGCAACAATTTGCACCTCGATGCTTTGGCCCTCGGTCAGGCCGTGTCCATCGTTCAGCCGGACGAAGGCTTCGGTTCCGTGAGAGAGGTCAACAAAAGCGCCGCCCTGACGTTCATGGATCGCGCGGATTCTCCCTTCAGCGATGGTACCAACCTGGGCGCGCGACGTCTGATCGCTCCACCTGTCCAGTCGCAGGGCGATGGGCCGATCTGATGCGTCGTACGCGACCCAGCGTGTTTCCCCGATTGCCTTTTCGCGCAGAATTCGGGTCACCGACATGTCTATCGCAGGGCCGAGATCAAAGACGCGGTCACGGGATCTGCAGCGGATGCATCACCTGTCAGGGCCGGTTTCAAACGTGCAGCCATGGTCTTGCCGCGCTCGACACCCCACTGATCGAAGGGATTGAGGCCCCAGAGCTTGCCGGCAAAATATGTGCGATGCTCGTACATTGCGATAAGCGCGCCAAACGCTTCGGGCCCGAACTGTTTGTGGATCATGAAAGTCGAGGCGCGTCCTCCGGCATGGACCTTCTGGCGGGCGACCTTGTCGTCGAGGCCGGGCTCTTCCTTCATGACTTCAGCGAGGCTGCGTCCGTTTGCGAGGACCTCAGCCTGCGCGAGCGCGTGCGCTGTCAGCGCCGTAAGGCCTTCCGGATCGCGACCGGTGTCTGGCGCGAGGATGAACTCGCAGGGCACGGCTTGAGCGCCTTGGTGCAGCCATTGGTGATAGGAATGCTGGCCGACCGACCCTTCTCCGCCCCACAGAGCCGGGGCCGTCGCAACAGGCACTGTTATGCCGTCGGAACCGACGCTTTTTCCATTTGATTCCATTTCGAGCTGTTGCAGGTAGGTCGGCAGCAGCCTCAGACGGTTCGCGTAGGCCAGAAGCACACGCATCCTGTCGCCGAGGACGGACGTGTTCCAGTAGTCCAGCAGGGCGAGACGCATGGGGACGTTGGTGGCAAGCGGCGTGTCGCGCGTATGCGTGTCCATTTCCTCTGCTCCGACGAGAATTCTCTCAAACACGTCTGCGGTCAGGTAGATCATGCAGGCAAGAGACGCCGCGGACCAAAGCGAAAAGCGGCCGCCGACCGATAACGGCATGTCGAATAGATGCGCCTCGCGCCCCCCCAGCCAAGCCTCGGCCTTATCGGGCGCTGCCGTGACGAGGGCCAGGTGTCGGGCGGAATCGTCACCCAAAGCGTGCTCAAGCCAGATGCGTGCGCGGGCCAGATTGTAGAGCGTCTCTTCAGTGCCAAAGGACTTCGATACGCCGATGACGAGCGTTTCTTTAGGGTCGAGACCGTCCAGTGCGCGGTCGAGATCCAGCGGGTCGACATTTGCGCAAAAGCGCAGGTCTATTCCGGCAGGCGCCAAGTCTTCGAATGCGTCTGCGATTAGCCGTGGTCCGAAATCGGACCCGCCAATGCCGATATGAACGATGGCCGAGAACGCCTTGCCGCTCGCGGTTGTCGTTTTGCCTGAGCGGATGTCGCGGGCAAATTGCAACGCGGGTAACACGCTCTGCCTGACGTTTTCAGCTTCTCCCGTGAGTGGCGTTGTCGACCGTAGCGCCCAATGCAGGGCAGGGCGTCCTTCGGACGGGTTGACGATGGTCGCGCCAAAGAGTTCGCCTGCCGACGACTCGAGTTCATGGGTGCGCCCAAATTTGATCAGTGCGGCTTCGGAATCCGGGTCGAGGTATTGGCGCGCCATGTCGATCCGCCACCCGGCAGCTGCCAGAATCGATGTGCCCGCACGTTTGGTGGCGATCTCTCCCAAAGGGTTTTTGCGAACTCGCTGAGCGTGCGCGGATAGGTCTGCGGCCATGAAACGTTCCCCGATGATAGAGTTGGTCCATGGCATATCCGGCCTTGGGCCTTGAAGGCAAGCGACCGCCCCATGCACAGCCAGCATACAAATGCCTGCTTGAAACCCGTGCCACACATGGGTATGAGGCGCGTTTAACGGGCGATCTGCCTGCTATTTCGATATCAAACCGCGTCCGGCGGGCCGGACACCAAACACAGTAAGGAGAGGCCCGATGGGCAAGGCAAAGTTTGAACGCAACAAGCCG
>TARA_R110001592_G_scaffold286379_1_pt1 | contig 12977 bp, 10 predicted proteins | sample TARA_R110001592 | Tara Oceans TARA_R110001592 (sample SAMEA4398387) | marine metagenome | biome: Polar Biome; feature: [SRF] surface water layer (ENVO:00010504); material: water (ENVO:00002006), including particulate matter (ENVO:01000060) such as... | depth 5 m
GTCCTCTTACCATCTTTCATTTTAGGTTCTTTAGCATGTCTTGCTAAATACGCGGTTTTTTTAATATTAGCTTTTTCTTTTCCTATAGTATCTAAATATGTAGCATAGTCACCGTAGAAACGATTTTTGCCAGCCTCATCGTTTTTTATAAGGGTTTTAGAACTTCTAACGCCTCCTATTGACCCAATTTTTTTATTTTCTTTATTGAAAATATCTATTTTTTTATTCTTACTTTTACTGCTTTTTATAGTAACTCCAATTGTCTTTGCATTTTTAAATTGTCTTGGTTTAATTTCATATCCACTCATTATACTATACACTAATATAATATTAGTTTCTAGTTTTATTCTAAAAATTAAAATCTAAGAATATTATAAAATGGAAGAATTAAAAGCATCTATTAAAAAAGCCCGGCCAAGATTAAAAGATAACTCCATTAATCTTTATATTAATTCTATAAAAAAATTAAATCAAGTTTTAGAAAATGATAATTTATATGATATTGATACTTTGAAAAATAAAGATAAAGTTGAAAAATTCTTTGATGGAAAATCGGATAACACTATTAAGAATTACTTAGCCTCGTTTGTAGTCCTTCTTATGATAGATGATAAAAATGAAAAATTATTAGAATATTACAGAAATAAAATGGATTCATTAAGTACCAAAATAAATGAGTTTAATCTTACGCAAACGAAAACCGCCAGCCAAGAAAAAAACTGGTCTACATTAAAGGAATTACAGGAGGTAGTTTATAATTATAGAAAAGAATTAGAAGATGATGGATTATTAAAAAAAAAAACTCAATTAACTAAAAAAGAATTTAATCTTATGCAGAAATGGGTAGTTGGATCTCTATATGTTTTGGATCCTGAAAATAATCCACCATTAAGAGCGGATTTTTCACCTATGAAAGTCATTAAACTTTCTGAATATAATAAGTTAAATGATAGTGAAAAGAAAAAGAATTATTTAGTTAATAAAGGTAAAATTAAGAAGTTCTTTCATTTAGGTGAGTTTAAGACCGCAGGTAAATTTGGAGAAAAACTGATACCTATTGGTAAGAAGTTAAACCAAGTTTTAAATATTTGGTTACCTCATATCAAAGATGACTCACTTTTAGTGGATGCTAAAGAAAAAGCTATGAACCCTAACCAGCTTTCTAAATTTGTTAAAAAGGTATTCTCACCCCTTGGAAAAGATATTGGAATTAGTATGGTAAGACATATAGTAATCTCTGAGCTATTTCCACCACAGCTACAAGAGAAACAGAAGACAGCAGATTTGATGTTACATGATCCAAATACTCAAAGTTTATATTCTAAGAAGTGACTTCTAATGAAAAAATATATCATTTTCATACATTTTCAAATCTCTAATATATTCTTGTATTTTTGTATATTTTTTTGCTTTGATAAAATCCTCATCTTTTAATAATTTTTTAATATTAAAATCACTTGATTTCAATCCAAATAAATATGAACTTGGAATATCAATAAATTTTTTTCCTTTATATTCTCCAAAATCCATTTTCCATTTCTCAATTGTTTCTATAATACAGAAACAATTAGCATAACAATCGTCACCTAAATATTTTTGACCTGACCCAGAACAATAATCACAGTCTTCCATATTTTTATTATATTATATACTGAAACTATATTTTAAATATATTAAATAAACTGGATACTTGAAAAATACACCTTTTTGAAAATATACACCTTTTTACACCTTTTTTACAAAACCCTCTCTTATATCTAATTCCTAACTACTTTTCTAAAAAAGAGTAAAAAAGGTGTATAAGTGTAAAAGGGTGTATATTTAGAGTTTAGGGGGCGTTTGCATTCATTCTTTCTATACGCGATAATTAATAACACCATAGCCCATTCGTAAAAAAAGGTGTATAAAGGTGTATATTTTAAAAAAAGGTGTAAAAAAGCGTATATTTTTCTGAAAAAAAGGTGTATATTTTGAAAAAATAGTGCTTTTTTAGAAAAAAAGTAAAAAAAAGGTGTATATTTTGAAGTATTCATTATAATAACAATAAATACTGATTTAAAGATTATATTAAAATATAATGTATATATAATAATGAATACTTGTGATTACTTTACAGCTCAGAATGTATTATGGTTTCCTATATCTTTAAACACCAATAATGGTAAAAAGACACCACAATACAGCAATATTTACAATGCTATGCCTAAATCAACAGATTATGAAACATGCACTAAAGAAGAAATAATAGCAAGACAAAAAAAAAAAACAAGTTTTAAATATGGTGCTGTTGATTTATCAAAAATAAAACACATAGATGTAGATTTTAGAAGTGACAAAGAATATAAAAAAGAAGAGGTAAATTTTGTAGAAAATTGTAAAATTAATTTTCCTTATTTTCTTTCAAGTACCAAACAACAGCCACACTTTTTTTTTAAAGGTAACTGTGGAAAAAAGAAAAGAATCCAGACAAAATACTCAGATATTGAAATACTCAATGAAGGTTGGAGTTTTTTTTTATTAGACGGTGTTATTCATAATGATATAGAAATACCTGACTATAATATTTTTGAAGATTTAGTTATAGAAAAAAAACAAAAAAAAGTAAAAGTAAAAAAATGTAAAAGTAAAAAAATAGATGAAGGATACGAAGAAGCTATGCCTCTTGTCAAGGGTCTTTTAAATTGTATTAATAACAGCGGTGCTAGTGGTGCTAGTGGTGAAGGATTACATTATGACGACTATACAAGGATTATATGGTCTTTAAAAAATGATAGTGAAAATAATTATAATGAAGCTTTGAATTTTTCTAAATTATCATCTAAACACGAACTGACATTATTTAATAAGATATGGAGTGAAACAAGAGAGGGGAATACATTAGGGACAGTGCATTTTTACGCAAAAGAACATAACCCTAAAGAATATAGAAAACTTTTATGCGCCACTAATGTTGATGGAAGTGAAGAAAGTTTGACAAACTTATTTATGAATATTGAAGGTGAAAACCTTGTTTTATCAAATTCAAATGTTTTTATTTATAAAAATGAATGGATACAAGACGATAAAAAAACTAATAAATTGAAATATCTAATTAGAAAAACGATGAATGAATTAATTTTAAATAAATTATTAGAAACAATACATATCCAAGAAACTAATTTATATTTTCAAAAAATACATAATAAAATTACTATGAAAAAAACAATAGATAATATAGCAGGTTTAGTAATTCAAAATTTAAGTGTATCATGTAAAAATGTTGTTTTTGATACAAGTGATTCTCAATTATATAATTTAAATTTTAAAAATGGAATATATGATTTACAAAAAAAGAAATTTAGAAAAAGAACAAAATATGATTATATCACAAAAATTTTAAATTGGAATTACAACCCTATTATAGATTCTGAAAGTTATAATGAAGTGTGTGATTTTTTCAGAAGATTACAAGCAGATGAAGGACAAAGAAAATTTACTTTATCATGGTTGGCTCAAACATTAAATGGTAATCTTGATATATCAAAATTTAAAATGAATATTGGATATACAGCAGAAAATGGAAAAAGCACAGAGTTTTCAATTCACGAATTTGTATTTGATATTTATACATTTAAACTGAGCGCTAATTTTTTTAGTTTAGATAATTCTAAAAGACATAAAGAACTTATAAACCTTATAAATAATCCTATCAGATTTTGTTATATTGAAGAGTTAAAACAAAATAAACTAGATGGTGATTTTATGAAAGAATTTGCAGATGGTAAAGTGAATTGTGAAATTTTATATGCTAATAGTATTTCAAGTAATATTCAAGCCACTCTATCAACCTGTGCTAATAAAGACTGTAATATAGAAATGGATAAAGGAGTAAGCAGACGCGGAATTATACAATATTATTGTAGTGAGTTTAAAGATGAATATACAGAAGATAATTATGAAAAAAATACTTTTAAAAAAGTATTAGGATATAAAAATCAATATAAAACAAATGATAAATTAAAAAACGCTTATTTTAAATTACTACTAGAACATTATGATAATTTTAAAATACCTAAATATAATGAAGATTTATTTAATGATATAGCGGCAGAATATGATGATTTTGGAGAAGCATTAAATGGAGGATTTGAAATAACCAAAGACGATAAAGACCGTATTTCAAAAGCAGAATTAGTTGAAGCAATCCATTCTAGTTTAAAAATATCTTGGCGCAAAATTTTGACTGAAATGAAAAATAGGGGAATTACCTACGATAAAAATACAACTAAAAAAGGAGTAAGGGGAGTATTCAAGGGGATTAAAATAATAAAAACAATTCACGAGGGAGATGAAGAAGAATCTGATGAAGAAGATTAAATATAATATTAAGGAAATAAATTTTATAAAAATAGTAATTAAACAAAAAACGCATTTAAAATAAATATCTAATATATAATATAAAGTGATTATGGGTAGAACAAAAAATGCTCCTAATTTGACTAACTATCATTATAAAATTGATTTTTTAGATGATGACGGTGAAACCCTCCATTCTGTATATCATTATACAGCAAAGGAAATTCAGGAGGTATATGGATGCAGTAGGGCTACCATTTATAATAAAATAAGATTAGATCATGTTAAACCAAAAAAATTTAAAAATATGAAAATATCAAAAGTTTTAGTTCCGGTATTTATTAAAGTTGAAAATCCAAATGTTATTTCAGAATAATTTTTAATTAATTTAGTTTTATTCTTTTAATTTTTATAGTTAGTTTTATTCTCTTATTAAATAAAACTAAAATAATGCTTAAAATAGTTAGTTTATAGTATAAAAAGCACTTAAAGAAGCCTTAAAATATATTTTTAGTCTTAAGTAGTAGTAAAAAAGCACTAAAACAAAGTATTTAAAGCATAATATTAGTTTTATTTAATAAGAGAATAAAACTAACTATAAAAATAACAAGCATTTAAACTAAATTCCATATTTTTCATTTGCTTTCTTACTAGCATCTCTAGCTTGTGCTCGTAATTTTTCACCAACCTTGGCCTCTTTATCTTGTATTACTTTTGCTTTTTTAAATTCCTCTTGTTCTTTAGCAAATGCTTTTTTAGCTTTGGCTTCTTGCGCTCTTGCCTGTGCTTCTTTCTTTTGCACCTGTTTCCCTTTCTGACCTGTCTGGTCTTTGACACTTGCAACATTAGCTAAATATGCTTCTCTATTTTCTCTGATAAGTTTTCTCTGGATCCCTAAATCAAATGAATTTAAAAAATTACGGAATCCCCCTAATTGTGAAGCAGTAAGCTTTTTATAATTATTTAATAAGAATTTAGCACCACCAATAAGATTTTCATCTATTTGTTTTTTAGTAGGTTTACCATATAAAATAGTATATAATTTAAATTCATCTTCATCATCATCAATTATATCTTGTATTTCACTTGCACTTCTCATTCTTTCAAAAACATCTTCAATTTCTTCAGAATCACTTATAAACTTATTGTGAGTATCCTCCAAATTGTTGAAAGCTCTTTTTTGAGATTTTTTATTAGATGAAAGCTCGTCATTGTCTATAAGCTCTTGTAACATTTTTTTTTTATCACTTGATAAATCTAAAAACACTTTAGATAATGATGAGGATGCGGGGGCTGGCTCTGGTTTTTTTTCTTTTTTAGGAGTCACACGGATTTTGACTGGTTTCTCTTTTAATTTTGGTAATTCTGATTTAACTTGTTTAGTTACTTTCTTTTTAGTTGGTGGTTCTTCAGTCACCGTAATTTTAGGTATTTTTGGCTTTGATTTAGTAATTTGTTTTTTTCCTGGAACTTTCTTTTTACTTTCTTCAAATACTTTCTGCATTTCTGCTTCTTCTTTTTTAGATAGTTTTTTATCTTTTGGAAAAGCTGGTAATGGTAAAGAATCAATATCTTTTTTCACTTTTGGTTTATTAGATTTTTTCAATTCTCTTAATAATTTCATTTTCTGTTTTTGGTCTTTCTCTGAAACTGGTGCGCTTCTCTTGGCCTTCATTTTCACTGATTTAAATCTGTCTATATGTTCTGCTCTTAACATTAATTTAATTAACTCAGGTTTTGGTAATTTAGAATAACCTTTAATATTAGTAGAAGCTATTAGTTTTTTTAACTCTGCTCCAGTATAACTATTTAATATTATTGAATTAGCCATGATGTATATTAATACTTATTATTTTTTTTTCAATAATTGTAAAAATATAGTTGAATTGTTATTTATACCATGCGCACAACTTCCATTTGGATCTAGAATTCTGACAGATAAAGAAGATATATAATAAGGTGATGACCCTTCAGGATGAATATAAGGTATTGAGCCACTACCATCCTGGAGTTCTGTAAAATCTGTAGTAGCATAAAATCTACCACATATAGCTTGTATTTTTTTAGAATATTGATTTATAATATTAGTATTTGGTAATCCACTGATTTCAATCATAAAATAACCATCTGGTAATTGACCTATACCATCTTTTTTAATTTGATTTGCTACGATTCCGTTATGATTATTACTATTAACAATATTACTATTGGCTTCAGTTTGTGCTGCGGTTGCTACCTTATAATAATCACTAACTACATTATTAATACCTAGATCTATACTTATTAATTCCTCCGTAATATTCTGACCTGCTACCATACTGCAAGATTGAGTGCTAATATTATTAGCAAATACACCTCCGCTAAAACTTTGCGGTGCGGTAACAGGTTCAAATAGTAATGTTGAATCACCTGTAAAACCCATAGCTTCATTAAATAAACCGCTGGATTTATTACCATTAATAGAATTTATAAATACTCCAGAGTGTGCTGCAATATATTTACTACTAGCTGCACCATTATTAGCCATCAATTTAATAATAGCTTGATTAGTTTTAGAAGCAGGTGTAGAAATATCCATAACTGGAAGATGTGCTTGATCTATGGAAAATTTATTTAATAGCTCATCATATAAAACTGTAAATAAATTACACCCAAAAACATAATTAAAAGGGGCGGCACTTCCATCTCCAGGTTGATTAAATTGAACTATATCTCTTCCTGATTCACTCATAAATAAAACTTTATCCCTATCACTATCTAAACCGTTAAAACCATAATGAGGATTATTTATTAATGCGTGAGTTGATATTTGTAAGCAACTATGTACTAATTCACCCTTTGGAACAATATCTAAATTTGATTGTGTTTCATCATATTCAAAAACACGAGGAGAGCCTACAACTTCTTTCATATTGAGTGTGGTTAATCTATCAGTCATTAATTTAGCTAAACCATCTGGTTCATAATCTCCTATTGGTACACTAAAATTATAAGTAAAAGTTACTGGATCTATAGATCCATTAGAATAATCAGTATTATCAGATTCCCCTTGTAAAATTGAAGAGTAAACACCAGGAGCATAATAAATATGATAGTTATTAGCCCAGTATTCATGGACGCTTTCACCAGTAGTTTTAGGGCCGCTTGGAATAAAACTTTGTTCTAATGAGCCATCACCTTGAGGAACATACACGACGTCTAAAACAGGACTTAACGGCGTTCTTGTATTTCCTAAAATTATGTCTGCGCCGTGAGCTACTGGTTCTGCTGTAAAACTAATATGAGAAACTACTGAACCCCCACCAGGAGCTGGTTTAAGATATGAAAAATCTAACCTTCCTGCTTTAGTTCCCGATTCTACTGTTGAACCACCAACAATTCGTAAATTTTTTAATATTTTTACATTTGCTAGGGGCGCTCCCGTTCCAGAATATTGAGCTAAATAATATCTATCTCCAGTTGGTTGAACTCGTGACCCAGTAGGATATATTGAAGTATCATTATTAGTATAAGATGTATATACAAAATCATCAGTTGGTAAATGGTCGTTCCAATAAACACCAAAATTAGCACTAAATTCATTATTAGATTCATCAATCTTTATTCTCTGTGTGCTTGAAGATCTAGTATCAATATAACAACTTTTTAAACCTAATTCGTCACCTGGATTAATTAATATTTTTTCATCAAAAGTAACAGTGAAAGACCCTGGTTTATCAGTTATTTTACCAAAATCTTGCTCTCTCAATTTAATTAAAGTAGTTTCCATTTATACTTTAGGAATATAAAAAAAAAGTTAAAAAAACTAAAATAAAATAAATACTTGACTGTGTCAAGTTTATATAAAGGTTCTTTGAACCTATGATACATTCATTTTTAACTGCTACGCTTGTAAATTATGCATAAGAAATTAAATATTTTCCATTAGAAAAACTTAACTGCTTAATAACTTCACCTTCAACCATAAGATTTAAGGCAGCTATATGAGGACTTGGAGCGGTGGAAGTCTTACCAGTTCTGGAAAATTCTACCTGTAAATCATCAATTCTTTCACCTATAGCTACACCAAAATGGTTTCCAGCTCCGGCAGTAGAATCAGTATGATTAGGACAAGCAGCAATTAATACGGCGTTATCATCTTCTTTAATATTGACAGAGCCATAACTATCATGAAGCATAGCAAGCTTCCGGTTAGAGCCTTCTAAACCAGAACGAGGAAACAAGGATCTACCATTAACTCTAACTTGAAATTTCTCTTGGTAACAATTGAAACTAGCGTTAGCACCATAACCTACAACACTGTTCCCAGCTTCTTGATCCGAAGCACTAGCAAAACCTTTTCTGATTCTCATACGATCAAGAAATTTTCCATTAAATCCTAATAAGCGCTTATTGGTTAAAGATGTTACACCATTTGTAGCAGCGGTAACGTTAATTTGATCGTATTCATATTCACTCCAGCTAAAACTTTGAATTTCATTAACCATTTGATTAGCCATTTTTTCATCCATAACCCTATCTACAGCAAGAAGAGGACGGCAGTTAGAACTAGCTGCAATATTAGTTTTTTTTAAACTACGAGGTTTTCTGGAATCATATTCAATAACAAGTCTTAGCTGTGGAAAGACATTTTCAGATAATACTTCAACACTCTGTAGCATAACCATACACGCCTTAAGCTGTAAATAAGCTCTCTCAGCATTATTAGAAGTATCAGTAGCAGGAACAGTATTTGCGTTTAAGTCATTCTTAATAGCTGTTTTTCTAGCATATTTAGTTTCAGATTGTAAGTAGTTATTCTGGTAGCCTATTTGATGACGAAGTAAAAAACGATCAACTTCAGCATGATCTGCATTAGAACCTTTAATATTTTTAAAGGCTATATAATCATTAAAATTTCTCATACCTGTTAATAGTGTTTTACCATCATATAAATATACATTTCTAACACCTCCTAAAGCTCCTGTAAGAGCATTGTAGTTACCTTCAGTAGCAGTTCCTAGTCTTCCAAGATTTAATATTTTAAGATTACTTAGCACAGTTCCTCTAATACGAAATTCCGACCTATCATTCTCGTTATGCACGACTGGTTCAATTAATTCACTTCTAATTTGTCCGCTTGAGTAAAAAGACATGATTTATAATGTTAAGATATATTTTTATTTTATTTTTATTTTTATAAAAAAGTTAAATTAATTATTTGAAAAAATACTTGACTAGTCAAGTTTATATAAAGATTTAAAGTGAAATTTTACTGTGGAAGAATTGGAACATTAAATAAGATAAAGTAGAAGTAGCACCGCTTCTAATATTAACACCAAATTTCTGCGTAGATAAATCAACATCAGCACCAAATTTTAAGCCTAAGCCAAAAACTGAATTCCCCTTAATATTATTAGGTGAAGCGCTATGAACTCCAGCACTTCCTAAAGATTCAAGGTATCCTTCCATATATTCAGAATATTCTTCTTGACTATACTGCACTAACTGATTGGTAGCATCATTAAAAGTATATCCAACTTCATCAAGATGAGGTAAGGCTTCTAAGGCTACATTATCTGAAACAACTGCGTTTTCCTTAGATTTCTTTAAAAATGAAATACTGACAGCATTACACACTCCAGGAACTCTAGAATTTAAAGAGGCATTAGGATTAGAAACAACCTGTTTAATAGGAAACACTGACCTCATACCAACCGAAGGAATAGCCACAGGATCAGCGCTTCTATAGGTTAGTCTTAAGTCAGAGATAGTATAACTGGTTAAGTTAGCTGGATCTGATTGACCTATACCACATAGCACATTAACAGCTCGTGCAAGATTAAAGGATAATCTCATTTCATTATTTAATCTTCCCATAGGTATATCATTATCACACCTATTAACACAAATTATAGGTTTAAATGAAAAGTCAGTTCCTTTAGGAAAATCAGCTTGAAGTTTAGTAGTAGAAATAGTTGATTCACCCTGACAAATAGCGCAGGCTACATCAGTAGAAACTGCTTTTAGTTCACAAATTTCACCACTATCATAATAATCATCTCTAGATTTAGTAGCACTCTGAATCATGTGCGCAAATCTAGCATATTCAGTATTAATATTTTCTACCACTGAGCCACCAACCATAACTTGAGAAGATTCAATAATAGAATGGATACCAATTCGTTTATTCATGTGACAACGATCAGTAAAAAGAACTTGCGCGGCACCTCGTGAAAATTTAATAGAACCTTCTAATCTAATACTATTTCTTACTATATTTCTATCAGTATTAATAACAAAATCTGCTGTGTTATATTCTGAAAAAGTATCTCTATTAGATTCTGGATCAACGCTGTGCAGTAATATAGGCATTATTTATATTGTTATGATATATTTTTATTTTTAATTTATTTCTTTTTTTAAAAAAAAATTGATTTTAATTTTAATTTTACTTTACTTTTTAAAAATGGAAATTCAAAACTATCCTAATTATTTGATTTATGAAGATGGAAAAATTTATAGTAAATATAAAAAAAGATTTTTAAAAGTTTTTGATAATGGTGATGGCTATAAGATAATTCAATTATCATGTAATAAAAAATTGAAAGGTTTTAAGATTCATAGACTATTAGCACAGCATTTTATACCTAATCCTGATAAAAAAGAATTTGTAGACCATATAAACAGAATAAGAGATGATAATAGATTAGAAAATTTAAGATGGTGTACCAAGAGTGAGAATTGTGTAAATATAAAGATGAGAAAAGATAATAAATCAGGTCTTAGAAATATTATACCTAGATTTAATGGTTACTGTATTGAAATACAAAGAAATAAATTAATATATAATAAATATAAAAAGTCCTTGGATGAGGCTATTAAACAACGTGATTTAATGCTTAGTATGTTTATATTTAAATAGAGCGTGGAGATTCTTTATATATGTTAATTTCTCCAAGACCATCAGAGGAGAAATTAATTTCAAGTTCTACAAGTTTCATCTGGTTAGATACTGGTAATGGCTCTACAATATGTTTCTTTTCACTTATATTACCATTATTAACATTAGCAAAAGCAGTAACAATATCTTTTTCTGATAAGTCTTTTAACATTCCACCGCTATTAAGGTTAGCACGGTCTTCCTGGTGATAATATAAAGGAGTTCTTCCACCACCAGTAGAGTTGACATCTCTATTGGTAGTTGGTTCATTATCTATGGTTACTCTGTAATCTGTCATATTATTAATATCACTAAATAAACCACCTGCTTGAGATTTCATACAGACGTGCATATTTTGTGTTTGGCTTTCAAATTGATATTGCTTTTTGAAATTCTGTACTAATGCTCCTTGATTTCCATCTCTTTCTAAAGTCCATGTAGTATAGTTGATAGTATCAGGGGCATCCACATTATTATTAGAACCTACAGCATAAAGCCTTAATTCCGCTTGTCCTAAAACTACAGAGCAGTCACCGTTTGCTTGTTCTACTGGTGTGACGATAGGGTTAGTCATAGCCGCATTCGTAAATGCACTATCAAAAGTCAAAGTAACAGCACCTTTAGTTGCTGCTGCGGTTTGGTCTTGAGTTATATCAGTAATTACTTTTACTTGTCCTGCACCGCCTACTTCATCAGTCACAACTTTCACAGCTAATCCAATATACCATGGAATATGCTCTTGATAATCTTCATCGTAAACTTTAGGAGTTGCTACTAAACCAAGCGTCAAAGTTTGGTTAGTGGCGCTAGTAGTCTTATTTAAACAAACACCATTTTTTTGATTTCCTGCAGCAAAATAAGCAGGTTGATTGACAACAGCACGAGCAGCAAATAGGTCGTGAGCTACTTCTAAAGATAATCTACATTTTCCTAAGCGTTGCGTATCAAATTGTTGAACTTTACCAATATTTAAAATATCTTTAAGAGGAATCTTAATTTGTTTATTAATATATCTAGCACTCACACCACTTTCAGCACTAACGTCAATTAATGGTGACATGTGACCCCATTGTTCTTCAGTTGTGACACTTGTCATATTAGATATAGAATGTCCTAATTTTTGTGCTTCTGTTTCAGCTCTTACTTTTTGGTCTATTCTTAAAAGATTGACATCACGCAATTCTTCAATTCGTCCTTTAGATTCACTATGAAGACGAGCATTTTTAACAAGAGCAACAGAAGGCACATAAAAACCAAAGTTACCGCCTCCAATATCCATTCTTCCTTCAACATTAGAAACAGAACCAGCGGCACCACCAGAAGCACTTGCATTAGCATTAATCATCACATGACTTTTAGAAAGGTCAAACATATTACCGGCTGGTAGTTCAAAATCTAATAAATTATTAGAATTACTAATATTTTCAGATTGAGTAGAATACACTTTAAAAATCTTATCCATTTTGGTTATAGATTAAAGATATATATTATTTTTACTTTTTACTTTTTTTATTTTACTTTTAAAATATTTATTAAAATTATTTTATTTATACTTGAACCTATGCTCCTGGATTAAATGCGTTAGATATTTTTTGAACTCCACTTTGATGTTGATGTCTAGATCCAAATAAACCGCCCAAGAAAGTTCCAAGACCAACAGCTAAACCTATAACATCTCCTACAGGGTCTTCCGGGCCGCCTCCTGCAGCTACTGATGTTG
>TARA_R110001592_G_scaffold37572_1_pt1 | contig 12970 bp, 4 predicted proteins | sample TARA_R110001592 | Tara Oceans TARA_R110001592 (sample SAMEA4398387) | marine metagenome | biome: Polar Biome; feature: [SRF] surface water layer (ENVO:00010504); material: water (ENVO:00002006), including particulate matter (ENVO:01000060) such as... | depth 5 m
AAAATAAAAAGAACAGATGTTTCTTTTCACGCTCAAAGAGCTTTACAAGAGTTAAGTTTTGACACTTTTAAATCTTGCAAATCAATAGAACTAGAAGTTCCAAACTCATTACAACTACCACTGCCACAAGATTACGTTAACTACGTAAAACTTTCTTGGTCAGATTCAGCTGGTATACAACACTTGTTATATCCTCTTTCTAAAACATCAAACCCACTAGCTTTTCAACAAAACGACGATGGTACTTTAAAGTTTGAAGAAAACACTTTTAAAGGAGATGCTACTTTACCGTTTCAAGAGTATGGTATAACATCTACTAATCAAATATCAGATGCTGATGGAGATGGAGGTATAAAATCAGAAAACCCTTTACCACAGTTTAAAAAAGAAACAAGAATTGCTTTAAAAAATACTAGTGGTTATCAAGGTAAATACGAAATTAATTACGGTATAGCTACAAATACAGCGTTACACAATATGGTTATAAACTTTTTCACAGCAAATCACGATATAGAGGTTGGTATGAGAGTTTATGGCCCTGGTATACAACCCAACACTACAGTAAAAAGTGTTGGTGCTACTACTAATAGTAATTTTCCAGGTATGGGTATAATCATTACAAATCCTATTCATGAAAAATGGTTGTTAGATGGTCAACCAACTACAGGAAATACTGGCGCCCCAACCTCTGGAAGTGTTAATATTAGTTATTACGAAACTACAGAGCTTATATTTGTTGATTTAAAAAAACAATCAGACACAGGTACTAAATATAAATCACATACAAATGAAATAAATCACCACCATCATAGCCACGAAGATTATAATGATAGATTTAGTCCAAGAGGAGCTAGATATGGTATTGAACCAGCACATGCTCAAAACAATGGTTCTTATTATATAGATTGTGATAGTGGTTTGGTTAATTTTAGCTCTAACATTTCTGGAAAAACTGTAACTATAGAATATATAAGCGACAGTCTTGGTACAGACTCTGAAATGAAAGTTCATAAGTTTGCTGAAGAAGCAATGTACAAGTGTATAGCACACGCTATTATGTCAACAAGAGCTAATGTTCAAGAATATATAGTTGCAAGATTTAAAAGAGAAAGATTTGCAGCTATAAGAACTGCTAAATTAAGATTATCTAATTTAAAATTAGAAGAATTAACTCAAATACTTAGAGGTAAATCTAAGCAAATAAAAAACTAGTATATGGCGGAGATTAAAAATAATTTCACTAAGGGCAAGATGAATAAAGATCTTGACGAAAGACTAGTTCCTCGTGGTGAATATAGGGAAGCTTATAATATACAAGTATCAACTTCAGAAGGACCAGATGTTGGTGCTTTAGAAAACATACTAGGTAATGAAACTGTTTCTTCTGAAAATTTTGTTGATCAAGGCGTTTTTTGTGTTGGCTCTATTGCCGATGAAGCTAACAATGCTCTATATTACTTTGTTTCTAGTCCAGATGCTGGATATGTAGAATATCAATATTCAAATGTTCAAACTCCTAATACTATAACCTCTTGGAATAACTTAGAAGCAGTTGTACAAGCAAGTGATAATTTTGTGTGGAGAGATAAAATATTAAAAATACAAAATGGTAATATAACACCTGTTTTTGTTGATGGTTACCAAATTAAAACAACTTTTGCTGACAATAATGATGGTGCAGGGCTAGGTCCTGTGTACCAATTAAACGCAACATTGGGTATAAGCGCGGGTATGGTGTGTTATTTTTTTAATGGACCAACTCACGGTATAATTAGTCAAGCAGGATCAGGAGAAAACAATTTCAGTGGACCTTCTGATGTAGCGTATGGTCCAGGTCAAACTACAAACCCTGTTATTTACGGAAGTAGATCTGTTAGAAGAACTGTTATAAGCGCTGTGTATAACGGTTCAAACATTGAAGTTATTTTTGATAAAGATTTATCAGAAGAGCATCAAAATAATCAAAATGGTTTAGGAGAAGCGCAGTATGTTAACGTTTCAGATCCAGATTATAATTATTTAGTTTTTGTTAAACCAAGACTATTAAATTTTGATTGTGGCAGTATGGTTACTGGTATAAATATTTTAGATGATTTTTTAATGTGGACTGATAACAAGTCTGAACCAAAAAAAATAAGTATAAAAAGAAGTATTGAAGGTACTCCAAGCGCTTTAAAATCTACTTTGTTGCTAGTTCCTGAAAGAGATATTGTTTTAGAAAGCAATATTTTAGTCAAAGAAGAGCATATTACTGTTATAAAAAAATATCCAACTGATAAATTAATTGTAGAGCAAGGATCAGAAACACCTACTACAGCTGAGTATAGTGGTAATTTTGTTCAACAAATTGGTAGTTCTGGTGTTTACGAGCTAGTTGAAGTTGGTAAAATAATACTAGCTCAATTTGGAAGTTTTGACAATGGAAATAATTTTGACGCTGGTGATGAGTTAAGATTTTTAAATCAAAGTTCTTCAAGCTCTCTTCCTAGTATCTTTGATGTTAGATGTAAAGTTGATGAAAATTTAAGCGGGCAACCTGTTGATCCATCAATTCCTGGTCAAAACTGGCCAGCAAACACTTACAAGTTAGAAATTCTTAGTGTTTCTCCAACAACACCTTTTGACTCTACTGTTGATTCTTTTTCTGCTGGACCAGAAACATTTAATGTGGAAAGAGTTTTAGACGACAAAAGTTTATTTGAGAAAAAGTTTGTTAGGTTTGGTTATAGGTGGAAATATCAAGATGGTGAGTACTCTTCTTTTTCTCCTTTCACAGATACTGTGTTTTCTGCTTCTTTTTTTGAATACGATGCCACGTTAGGATATAACAAGGCTATGCTTAACTACTTAACAAGTATAAAGTTAAGACAAATTATTGCAAAAAATATTCCTGATGACGTTGTTCAAGTAGATTTGTTATACATAGAATCTAACTCTACAACGGTTTATATTGTTGATAAAATAAAGTTTAAAGATTACCTTAATATACCTATTGGTAAAAACAATGATTTGTTTAATCATTGGACCGCTAATCAATACAATATTAAATCAGATCTTATATATTCAGCTGTACCAGCAAATCAAATATTGAGACCTTGGGATAATGTACCAAGAAAAGCTTTAGCTCAAGAAGTTACTGGTAATAGACTAGTTTTTGCAAACTACTTACAAAACTATAGCATAATAAACGAGCAAACAGGTTCATATACAAAGCCTATGTTAACTGCTGGTTTTGCCAAAAGATGGAACGTAGGTATTACTACTGTTAATTTTTCTAATCCTGTTTTGTATGACACAATTTACTTTGACAGCTTTGGTGCTCTTTTTCCTGAATTAAACTTTCCTTATCTTTATGAAAAAAAAATAGAACCTTTAATAGCTTCACCTTCTTTAAAATCAATTAGATCTTACCAACTAGGATTTACTTATTTAGATGAATATGGTAGAGAAACTCCAGTGTTTAGTAACAGCGAGGCAACTGTAGAAATACCAAAAAAAGAAGCTAATGAAATAAATTTATTAACTTCTAGAATTAATACAACTACTCCTGATTGGGCAGAAAGTTTTAAAATGTATATTAAAGAAACATCTAACGAGTACTATAATTTAGCGCTTGATAGAGTTTACAAAGCTGAAGATGGTAACTTGTGGTTATCATTTCCATCGTCTGAAAGAAATAAAGTTGATGAAGAAACATATTTAATACTTAAAAAAGGTGCTGATTCTAATAGTTTAGTTACTCCTGAGGCTAGATATAAAATTATAGCAATTGAAAACGAAGCACCTGAATTTTTAAAAACAAAAACAAAACTGCTAGCAGAAGGAGTTGGGGTTGTATCTGGATCAAACCCAGCTATACAACATTTATTTGATGATGCTTCTGGTGTTTCTTTAGCTCCTATACTAGGCACTGGTGTTAAATCATTTAAAATAAGTGTCCCTAATTTTGCTAGTGAGTCTAGTGTTGATTTATCTACAGTTGAAGGTTTAATGCAATTTGATTTTAAAGATAACACTGGTAAATTTTCAAAAAAATACAACGTTGTAAATATATCTAAAGATAATGATGCATATACTGTTGTTTTAGAAACACCTATTCTAGCCGCAGAATCTTGGATGTTTGAAGACTTAACAACTATTCCTTTTACAGAATCTCTTAAAATTCGTTTTTACAAAAGCATTACAAGAGTTAAGCCAGAGTTTGATGGAAAGTTTTTTGTAAAAATAAATGGCGATTCAACTGCTGCAACTTTTTTAAATACAAATGCATATTCAAGTTTACAGTATCAAGTTGTAGCGTCTATGAGTACTTATTACTTTTCAGATACTGGAAAATTTGGAATAGTTGAAGGTGCTACTGGTAACGATGCTTCTTCATCAAATGTTGACAACGTGTGGAATTATTTCACATCGTCAGGAAATATAAATCCTCATACTGGACAAGCACCATCAATAACACATCTAGGTTCTGTTAACACCCCAGAATCAAATGCAGGGATTGAATCTACTGATGGTGATAGAGATTGGATTAACGCTTTAGATTTTGGTAACACTTCCGCAGGAACACAAAGCAACTGGTTTATTGACGAAGTTTATTACGCTGGAACACACGCAATTTCTAGTAGTAATAGTGTTAACTCGCCTAACCACGTTACTAATTCAACATCGCAGTTTAACTATGGTGATGGTATTCATGAGTCTAACAACCAAAACTATATAGAAGTTTCTTACTCTAAAATACTTCCAGATGCAACAACTGGAACTGCTGTTTTAAACCAAACAACAGCACCTGAGATAAACTATGCTGATTTTAACGACGACAGAATATGGGAGGTTGGTAATGCAATAAACAACAACCACGTTGATCAAGCTAATATTGTAAGTAAGTTTATACCTGGGAGTCAGTTTAGAATTTCTGGTGATAGTTTAGCAACAATATACACTATAACAGGTAATGTAACAAAAGAAAGAAGATATAATTTTGCACAATGGGCTCTTGTTCAAGAAGCATTTGATAATTGGCTTTTCACTTGGACCGCTACTAATACTAATGGAGATACAACGCGGTTTAACCGTTATGTTACACTGTGGGAGATGTTTGGTGCACCAGAAAACAGAAGGGTTTCTTATTTAATACCTGTTGACAAAGATGTTAATACTACTACAATTAGCGATGGCACTAGCCTTTTACCAGTAACTGCACCTACAGTAGGCAATGGAACAGCTAATGGTAACACACCGGTTATAATACAGTTTATAGAGCAAAGAACTGACGATGATAATGACATACTGCTTAGTAATAACCCAGCTATATTTGAAACAGAACCAAAAGAATCTATTGATGTAAATATATTTTACGAAATAAGTGATGCGTATCCTACCTCGCTAAACATAAACACGGCTGAGCGTTGGGTTCCAAAAGGATCTGTTGTTACTTGTAAAACGCATCCTGGTTTTACGGCAAATATCGTTTCTGCTATTAATTCTGCTATGTTTGTAACTGGTTTTGAACAAGGCACAAATGGAAAATTAATTATAAAATTTAATTACCCTTTAAATTATCTTGTAACAGGAGCGCAAGAACTTGCTTTTACAAGAGCAGACGGTGGTTTTACAACTTTAACTGGTGATTGGTATCCATCAACACCTGTTGTTATAACTCCTTCTTTAACCAATCCTAATTCAGGCCTTAATTTTTTTCCTGACGAAACTGGTTACGAAGTTAACGCAACAGACTTAGGAAAAACCAAATTAGGATTGTCTTGGTTTAATGCTTATTCTTTTGGAAATGGCGTAGAGTCTAATAGACTTAGAGATGATTTTAATCAAGTTTTTATTAGTAAAGGTGTTAAAGCTTCTACAACTTTAGAGTCTAACTATGAAGAAGAAAGAAGGCATAATGGTTTAATATACTCTGGTATTTACAACTCTACAAGTGGTACGAATAATTTAAATCAATTTATACAGGCAGAAAAAATAACTAAAGATATAAACCCTACCTACGGTAGTATACAGAAATTATTTAGTAGAAACACTGATTTAATCTCTTTTTGTGAAGACAGAGTTATAAGAATAGCAGCAAATAAAGACGCTATATTTAACGCTGATGGTAATCCACAGCTTATAGCTAGTCCAAACGTGTTAGGCCAAGTGTTACCTTTTACTGGTGATTACGGAATATCTAAAAACCCAGAATCATTTGCTTTTGAATCTTACAGGGCTTATTTTACAGATGCAAAAAGAGGTGCAGTTTTAAGATTATCAAAAGATGGTTTAACAAACATAGCAGACTACGGTATGTCTGATTATTTTAAAAAGAATTTAAAATTATATGACAAAGTACTTGGTTCTTATGATGATAAAAAAGAAAACTACAACTTAACTTTAGCAGATTATAGCTGTAACAAAGAAGGAGATAATGTTGCAAAAACTGTTACGTTTAGCGAAACAATAAAAGGTTGGACTAGTTTTATGTCTTTTATACCAGAACAAGCTATGAGTATGGAAAATAATTACTATACTTTTAAAGATGGAACACCTTGGAAACATCATGTCCCGAACGTTAACAGAAATACTTTTTACAATGTGCCTTATCCTTCTACTGTTGAGTTTTATTTAAATCAAGAACCTGATTCAGTTAAGTCTTTTAAAACATTAAATTATGAAGGTAGTCAAGCTAGAGTATATGAAGAAACAGTTGGAACTATAGACTCAAACCCAGGGCAAGGTTATTATAATTTACAACCAAAAATTGGTTGGGATGTTTTATATATAAAAACTGATTTAGAAAGTGGAAAAATACAAGGTAATCAATTTGTAGAAAAAGAAGGTAAATGGTTTAACTACATACAAGGAGACAAAGATATAATAACAAGCGGTAATTTAGATAGCAGTAATTTTAACATTCAAGGTATTGGTAGATCATCTTCTTTACCAGCTTCTGTTTTTGGCTGCACAAACCCTAACGCAGTAGGTTATAATCCACTTGCCACTGTTGACGATGGTAGTTGTGGGGCGATAATTATCTATGGATGCATGGATGATGGATTTCAAGCAAATAGTGTAATTCCTGGCACACCTGCTTATAATTACTACCCTGGAGCTACTGTAGATGATGGTTCGTGTATTTACGATGGATGTACGAGCGCTGTAAATCCTGTTAGTGGTGGAATTGCTCCTAATAATTACCAAAGTTATTATACTGTTGACTTAAATGATTCTTGCACTTACGATAACACGTATGATTGTAACACTTTAACTGGTGGTTTTACGATAAACACTGTAGGTACTGGAACTTACACTGTTCAACAAGATGCTATTGACAACTGCCCGCCTTGTGGATCAAACTCTACTATTGGTTGCACTGACTCTACCATGATGAATTACGACCCAACACCTGGTGTTTGTCATGATCAAACTACTTGTATACCTTATACTTTTGGTTGTTATGATGACGGTAGTTTATATACTACATTAACAAATGGCGCTGGCTATCCTTTATTTGTGCCTTTACAAACACAATTAGATAGTGCTACTAACAATAGTTGTACCGTGGGTGCGCTACCTTATTTTCATGATTCTTATAGTTATACAGATCCAATCATAACTAATTCTACTTATAATACTGTTGTTGGTGTTATCGCTGACAATGCTGTTAGTTTTTTAAACGTGCCAAATGCTGGTATGGATTGTGGTTGTGTATATACTGGCTGCATGGACAATACAAATTCTAACTATATGCCATGGGCAACAATAAACGATGCAACTATGTGTTGTGTAGATGGTTGTACCGACATAACTGCTTTAAACTATGATTCCTCGGCAACTTGTGATGATGGTAGTTGTCTTTATACAAGCTGTGCTTTAGTAACGCTAAGACCATCATCTCCTTGGAACTTAGATTTAGATATTATTGGAAATAATAACGAAAAATATTGGAGTTATATTGGAAGCGACGTTTTTGAAAAAGTTCTTGAATACGCTGGAAATAATTTAACAAATTCTTATGGTAGTTTTGACAATGATCCTAGCAATATTTTTACTGACACTTTTGTTTGTACAAAAGCTTTTAACAATACTGAGCAATTAAACATTACTGGTCACCCTACTCCTCACGTTCCCTCTAATTTTGTTAGTTCAGAACCACATGGCACGATTCAAAATTTAACTGGATTAGAGCAATTTGTAGCAGAAGATGACTTGCCATATTTTAAACACTTAAAGTTACATCTTTTAAATTTTACTTCTTTTATAAACAATGATTCAAGAACAAACAGTCCTTATAATGGTATTAACATGCTTGAAACTATAATAGGTATTAATAATAATTTTGAAACTTTGTCGTTAAAATCAATAGACTTAACAGCAGAAGGAGTTTTAAATTTACCAGCTAGCACTTTAAAAGTTTTAGAGCTTTGTGACACAGGCCTTGAAGGTGTTGATATAACATCTACAAACCATCCAAACATACACACCTTAGCTATATCAAATCACCCTGTTGCTGGTACAAGTGCTAACTGCACTATTTACGCGCAAAACTCTACTTTTAGTCAAAGAGCTGCTTTTCCTGGAGTTTGTTACAATCAATCAGACCCAGATTACCCATCACAAGCGCCAATTTTATCACTTAATTACGGTTTAAGCAACAGCACACATCGCAAGCTTGGTTCTAGTGTACAGTCTGGTAATGGTGTTCCAAATGGAATGTCTACAAGTAATATGGGTAATCAATATGATTTTGCTGCAAATGTTTCCAACACTGGAGATGTTACTGTTCAACAAACTAGAACCGCAATATTTCATAGACTAATTTTAATAAACTTACCAGAACTTGAAGATGTTTATCTTGAAGATGCTTGGAATTACGCCAAAGCACAAAATCAATATACAAACTCTTTACCAACTCAACAATTAAAACATGCGGGTTTCACAACGCTAGGATGTCATCCAGATTTAAAAATACACGTTGGCTCACAAAGCAGAATAAATCAATTTGAAGGAACATACGGTACAAATAATCCAAATAGTGATTATTACTCTATAGATTCAAGGAATTATTTTCTAAGGTATTTTGAACCAGGTCATAGATTTGTAATATAAAAACATGAAAGAAATAAAAAAATTTTTAATAGACACTTCACCAATTCCTAATAGTATAACAACAAAAACATATACTGTTGGCGGTGACCCAGGCGCTTCTTTTAGTTTAATTGTTATGAATGAAGATTTTCATTTTTACAATTTTCCTGAAAAAACAGAAACTGGTGCAAAACCTACCGCTGCTTTTTCGGCGGTAGCTGTGGAGTCAGATATAATAACTATAGGTAGTTCTGGTGTGTATAGCAACTTTATTACTTTTCCAGCTGTAACAGACGATGATAAGTACGAGATAAAGCTAGTAGCAAAAGAAGACTCTGTAATTGCAAATTCTTTATCTGTAGAAAATACTTATTGTAGTCCTTACATATATCAATACGATAATCCTTTAATAACTTTTAGTTTGTTACATGATTCAAGTGCTGTTGTAGAACCTAGCAATGTAACTTCTACTGGTATAAGTTCAAACGTAGGTGGTGGTGGTGTTAAAAGTTTTCCAATAACTTGGCCTGTAACAGTTGGTAGTGGTAACTTTGTAATAGCAAGACAACCTGTAGATACAGATTTTGAATTTACAACAACAAAAGATACTAAAACAGCTGGAAGCAGTTCAAAAACTTTAGAATTAAAAAATATTAAAGGTCTTTCTGTTGGTATGGGAGTTTCAGGAACTGGTATAGCTTCTGGATCTGTTATAGTTAGTATAATTCCTGGTTATAAAGATTATACTAATACTTCTTTAAACGATATATATATAACTCCTTTAGCTTTAGAAGTTGTTAATGGCAAAAATGTTGTTGTAAATGACAAAGGCGGTACTGTAATAATAGATAAAGCATCTACTTTTGTAGTAGATAGAACCATAACTTTTACAGGAAAAGGAACTGCCGCTGCTAAAGTTTTTAACAGTTCTGATATAAAGTTTTCAAACCTTCTTTTAACTATTGATCCAGTAGTAACTACAACCGATGCAGCTGTTTCTAACAGTACTACAATACCAATAACCAGCACTAACGGAATAAAAGCCGCTGAAACAGTACTAATGTCAGGTATAGGAGTAACAGCAGCAGCACCTCATGTAGATACTGTAAACGCTGGAGTATCTGTAGTTGTGAGTGCGGCTCAAACAATAGAAAATGGGCAAACAATGACTTTTACAGGTAGTAGCAGAGCTGGTAACATAACACTTAACGTTGAGGTTAATAATCACGGAAATAGCGATCTTACACTAACACTAAACTTAAACAACATTTTAACAGTAGCTTAATATGCAAATAAACTTTACAGAACAAATAAACGTATCGGTGCAAGTAGGAGATTTAGCATGGTATTTTGTACAAACACCACAGGTTGGTGTTGCTGGTAATCAATACAACTCTACTTCTTCAAGTAATGCTTTGTTAATAGGTGTTATAACAGCGGTAAGTCAAAACTCTATAACAGTAGATAATGTTGTTAACACACCTTCTCAAAACATGTTTATTATGTTTTCTAAAGATGATACAATAAATAGAAGTAATGTTTTAGGTTATTATGCTAGAGTTAAAATGGTAAACCATTCTAAAGAAAAAATAGAATTATTCACGGTTGGGTCTGAAGTATTGATAAGTAGTAAATAAAAGATAAAAAGTGTAATTATAATAATATAAAAAATATAACATGGCTATAGGAAGAAAAATAAAACCATATCAAGCTTTAAAAAGCCCGATGAGAATAAGTGAAAGACAAAGAACACGAGATCAAAGACAAAGTGTAAGTGATTCGCGTGATAGATTAAATGTTTTAAAAGGAGATTTTAATACTTTAGAAACTGACAACTTGTATGCTGATGCTCAAAATATGTATGCTGGTGCTGAAAATGTTTTTGCAGGTGCACAAAATACTTTTGCTGGAGCACGAAATCAATTTGCTAATTTAGAAAACACAGCTGAAGACTTAACAGTAAACACACAACAAGCTGATTTTGAAAGAGAACAATCGCAACAAAATCAAGCTAATATAATGCAAGGACTACAAAGCTCTGTTGGTGGTTCTGGTGTTGCTGGATTAGCACAGTCACTAGCAAACGCTGGTACTAACCAAGCTAGACAAAGCTCTGCTTCTATAGGCCAACAAGAATCTGCTAATCAAAGAATGGCAGCACAACAAGCTGGAGCTAATCAAATGGCCTCTGCTCAAGGAGCTGCTTCTGCAGATCAAATGAGAATGCAAGGAGCAGCAAATCAACAACAAATGGTAATGCAAGGAGCGGCAAATCAACAACAAATGATTTTAGGTGGAGCCGATCGCCAACAACAAATGGTTTTACAGGGCGAAGTGGATAGTAGAAATTTAGAGTATCAAAAAGTACAAGGCATGATGTCGCTTGAAGCTGGGTTGTTAGGGCAAGAGCAAGCTTCTTTAGACAGTAAAAGAAAATGGTATCAAAAATTATTTTAAACAAATTTAAATAAAGTATAAAATATGGGTAATATAGTAGATATTAACGCGCTTTACAATGTAGGTAAGGCAATGGGAGGTCCTATAAGAGACAATAGACAGCGAGATGCTTTCGCAAGGTTTATTGGAGGAACTGCGTTACAGTTTTTAGGTCAAGCTTTTGAAACTAGAAAAGCTTTAAGACAACAAGGTAACACAACAATAAGTAATTCTAAACTTAAAGTTGGAGAAGGTGACTACAATGAAAGTATGTTAGATATTGCTACAGGTGTTATAGACATGGGTAAAAAAGATCTTAACAAAGGAGCTAATCTTAGCGCTACTGGAAGAGGTGGAAAAGGAACTGATCTTATAAACAAAACAAATAATGATTTAAAAAATTTAACTTCTGGTCTTGATTTTGTAAAAGGAAAAATGAAGATGTGGGAAGATATATACAAAAACGGAAATTACACTGATGCAAAAGGCAACGTTACTAAAGTTAGTATAAACTCTGCAGCGCCTGCTGCTAGTCAAGCTTTAGCTGCTTCTTTTGCTGACGGTTCAATTGCAAATCACATGGATTTTAGAGATGGTAAGTGGGGTTTGGTTGGTGAGCAAGAAACCGATGGTGTTAAAACAGAGACTTTTACTAACCTTAATGACCTTGAGCTTCCTGAGTTAGATGAAAGCAGAGCTGTTAACGACTATTCAAAAGAGTTAAATGGTAACATTGAACAGCAAGGTTACAAAAACAAAACAGGAAATTGGAGTCAATATGAAAACGATGTAAGAGATAATATCTTTAACGATTTTCAAGACATGACTGAAAACCAAATAAGCAGTAAATGGTTTAGTAAAAATGGTAATGATTTTTCAACACCAGCTTTAAACTACCTTACACAAGAAGGTGGTTACACAATAGCTGGAGTTAAGCATGAGGCTTTGTTAGACCCTAATGCAATGGACATTACAGCGCTAGAACAAATTAGAAGACAAGATATTGCTACTGGAGAATTAGAAAGACTAAAGCTAGAAGATCTTGATAGTTACGAAAAAACTACATGGTTAATAAACAATGATATTATGCCATCTGCTAAAGAAGCTTTTGAAAGAGGTTTTAGTCAAAGACCTGATAAAAGTATTGGAGGTGGTGGGTCTGGTAAAATTGACTTAGGGATTGGAAGAATGACAAACAAAAGTATTTATAAAACTCCACAAGAAATTAATGATAAAATTAGAGAAATATCTAGTTTTGGAAAAGATGAAGAAGGGGTTGTTGCTGGATTTGAAGGTCCTAGAACTTATAGATATAGAAAAATAAAAGGATCAAACAAGTTTAACTATCAAACTTGGGACCCAGATTTACAACAATTCACAACTGATATAAAAATTGAAAATAAAGAAGGGAAAGAGGTTTATTCTGGAAAAGCTCAGAAACAATATACTTATCAAA
>TARA_R110001592_G_scaffold65203_2_pt1 | contig 12959 bp, 14 predicted proteins | sample TARA_R110001592 | Tara Oceans TARA_R110001592 (sample SAMEA4398387) | marine metagenome | biome: Polar Biome; feature: [SRF] surface water layer (ENVO:00010504); material: water (ENVO:00002006), including particulate matter (ENVO:01000060) such as... | depth 5 m
GCCGAAGACTTCACCAACGATGATTTCATTATCGACGGGATAAACGCCACATTTCACTAGGTAAGCCTGTTGTGCAGAAATACCTGTTTTGATGTAATTCCGTTTGTCTGCAATTTGATAGGCTAGCTTGGGAATCCCGATACTTGTTAAGCCAGTGACTATTTCAACACTTTCTGCTTTTGAATGGGATATGACGATTTTAGATATCTCTTGTTCCAACAATTGAGTACCCATATTTTCATCAATTTTTTTCGAACTATAGCCAACAATACCTATTTTCATTTTATATCTACTATCACTATTCAAAACATCCGCTATTCAAAACATCTACGATTCAAACAAACTGTTAATCCAAAGACTGTATATTGCCATCAAGTTAAAAGCCATGCAGAATCAAACTTTACAAAACAACAATAATAAGGACCCATTTCCATGCAAAGCAACATGATGAATAGACCTTTACTCGTATCCAGCATTATTGAGCATGCCATCAACAATCACCCTGATACTGAAATTGTCAGCCGTCGATGCGAAGGTGATATCCATCGCTACACCCTTGCAGAATCCGCATCACGAGCAAAGAAGCTGGCAAATGCTTTAAGCAAACATGGTATTACACAATCTGAGCGCATCGCGACCTTAGCATGGAATAATTACCGTCACTATGAATTGTATTTTGGTGTCGCTGGCATGGGCGCTGTTCTGCATACTGTCAATCCGCGGCTTTTTCCTGATCAACTGGCCTACATTATTAATCATGCAAAAGATAAATGGCTTTTTGTCGACCTTACATTCATACCTTTATTAGAAGCCATTAAAGATCAAATAAGCGGTATTGAGAAATTCGTGATTCTGGCAGATAAGGTAAACATGCCTAAAACCTCATTGCCGAATGTCATCTGCTATGAAAGTTTAATTGAAGATGAATCCGAGCTTTTTGAGTGGCCAGAGTTTGATGAAAACCAAGGCGCATATCTGTGCTATACCTCTGGCACTACGGGTCATCCAAAAGGTGTGATGTATAGCCACCGATCTACCGTACTGCATTCCATGGCGAGTATTTCAGCTGACGCCTTAGGTATTAATGGCCAGTCATGCATTTTACCCGTCGTACCTATGTTTCATGTAAATGCGTGGGGCACGCCTTTTTCGTGTGCGATGGTTGGTGCCAAAATGGTCTTCCCTGGCCCTGGAATGGATGGCGCTTCCCTCTGGGAACTTATTAATACTGAAAAGCCCGATTTACTATTAGGCGTACCCACAATTTGGCTAATGTTATTAAATCATATGGCTGAAATAGGTAAAAAACTAACGTCAGTGAATAATGTTGTGGTCGGTGGTTCTGCAGCTCCACTCTCTATGATTCAACGTTTTCAGGAAGATCATGATGCCTTCTTAATTCATGCGTGGGGAATGACTGAAATGTCACCAATCGGCACCGTCAATTCCTACACCAAAGCGATGGTATCAATGACCTTGGAGGAACGCTATAAGCTTCAACTAAAACAAGGCCGGCCGGTTTACGGCGTCGAAATGAAAATCATCAATGATGAAGGAACAGAGCTACCTCATGATGGTATAGCCTTTGGCAATCTTCTGGTTCGTGGCCCTTGGATAACCGGAGGCTACTATCTCAACGATGACATGAGTAGTTTTAAAGATGGCTGGTTTGATACCGGCGATGTCGCAACCATTGATACAAACAACTACTTAAGCTTGGTCGATCGCGCCAAAGACGTGATTAAATCAGGTGGTGAATGGATATCCTCTATAGACTTAGAGAATTCTGCTATCGGTCACCCAGACTTACTAGAATGTTGTGTAATCGGCGCGCCTCACGAAAAGTGGGATGAACGTCCAATCTTGCTCGCCATAAAAAAAGAAGGCTCTAGCGTCGATGCTGTATCAGTTCAAAATTTCCTCTCTGATAAAATAGCCAAATGGTGGATGCCGGATGACGTTATCTTTGTCACTGAACTCCCTCATACGGCAACGGGTAAATTATTAAAGATAAATTTACGCAAGCAATATCAAAACCATTTTATAAACGCCAACTAATAAGCAAAAAAGAGGCTAGCCCACATGAGCACATTCAAATTTGACTACATTATTATAGGTGCAGGCTCTGCTGGTAGTGTGCTTGCAAATCGCTTATCTGAGAATCGCGACAAGACCGTTTTACTCTTGGAAGCCGGACCTAAAGACACCAGCCCAATGATCAAAATTCCCGGTGCCTTTGCCTACTTTATGTATAGCAAAAAATATAACTGGCGCTATGAAACCGAGTCAATTGCCGACATCCGCCATGGCCAACCTTTGTTCTGCCCACGAGGAAAAACATTAGGTGGCAGCAGTGCCATTAACGCCATGGTTTACGTTAGAGGTCACAAATCGGATTATGATCACTGGGAGTCTTTGGGTAATACTGGCTGGGGCTTTAACGAGATGCTTCCCTATTTCAAAAAGTCGGAAAATAATGAACGAGGCGCTGATGACTATCATGGTGATGAAGGCCCAATTTACGTATCCAATACCCAAAATACCTACCCTTTAAATGAATGCTTTCTTGAAGCAAGTAAACAGGCCGGTTTTCCACTTAATAATGATTTTAGCGGTGCCGAACTTGAAGGCGCTGGTTATTATCAATTTACGATTAAAAATGGTGAACGTTGTGGCGTGGCTAGCGCTTATCTTGAACCTGCCAACATCCGCGAGAATTTATTTATCCAGTGTGAAGCTTTTGTAAATAAAGTCCTCTTCGAAGATAAAACAGCAAAAGCTGTTGAGTACACTCAAGGCAATGAAACTCATATAGTAAAAGCCACCAAAGAAATCATTTTATGCGGAGGTTCCTTCAACTCGCCTCAGACGCTAATGCTTTCAGGCATTGGTCAAAAAGAAGAGTTAGAAGAACACGGCATTGATGTTATTCATCACCTTCCCGGTGTAGGCAAAAATCTACAAGAGCATGTCGATGCGTGTATCTTAGTAGAAAGTAAACTGAAAGACGGTTTCTCTACCAGCCCGTCCGGCTTATTCAAAATGTTGCCCGACACCTTGAAATATTTCACATCCAAAAAAGGCAACTTAGCCAACTCTATCACTCAGGCTGGGGCATTTTTGAAATCCAGCCCCGAAGTTGAAGTACCTGATATCCAAATGCACTTCGTACCCTTATTATTTGATGACTGCGGGCGAGACTTAAGTCTACTGTCCAAACATGGTTATTCACTTCACGTTTGTGTGTTACGCCCTAAAAGTCGCGGTAAGGTAAGTTTAAAATCGCTTGACCCGAGAGCGCCAGTTAAAATAGATTTCAACTTCTTTTCAGACCCAGAAGATGCAAAAGTATTAGTTAATGGTATGCGCGTTGCCCGTAAAATATTGGCTAGCCCCGCTTTTGATGCTCATAGAGGAAAAGAAATACACCCCGGTGCAGACGTTGTGTCAGATGAAGACTTACTGCAAAAATGTAAAGATAAACTAGGTTTGGTTTATCACCCAACGGGTACCTGTAAAATGGGACAAGACACTATGGCGGTTGTCGATCATGAATTAAAAGTACATGGTGTGAAAAACCTTAGAGTCGTAGATTGTTCGGTGATGCCAACTTTAGTGAGTGGCAATACCAACGGCCCTATTATTGCGATGGCAGAAAAAGCCGCTGATATGATATTAAGACCAAGAGTTCAACATACAAAAACAGCGGTGAAAAGTACGCTTGAAAAAGCTTAGCAGCCCTTATTATAAATAAACGTTAGCCTAGGAAGCGCAGCCTCTTCCTATGCTATAAGGATACAAACTAGTAATGAGCAATAAGCAAGATAAGCTAAATTATTTGGCCGAGTTAACTGAAACCTCGACGCCACCGTTCTTTGACACACTATCTGAAAAGGAATTGACCGAGCTGGAAGTCTATGTGAAATCAATTGTGAGTAAAGGTGAAGCAGGTCTTGATAGATTATTTGAATCTATGTCGATGATGATGAAATTTATTCCCAATTTCATTCTTCACGCCATCACACCTAAATATATAGAGCCCTCTATTGCTGCCAGAATTACGAGCAAATTAACGCTTAAGCAAGCACTTGGTGTCACCACAGGGTTGCCTATCGAATATATTGGTGACACCGCTGCATATTTAGAGAGCCAGCTGGCTGCAGATATTCTATCGGGAATCAAGAAGAACAGAGCCGAGCAAATATTGGCTTATTTAGTGAATAAGCATCCACTAAAAACACTTGATATACTCGAGCATGTTTCTAAAGACTTATTAAAGATCGCTCAGCCACTTATACCTAATTCACTTTCTGAACGTACAGGTTTAAGCTCAGCACGTCGGGAAATTTTAGATAAGCTGCAACAGCTATAATTGCTATCAGCAAAAATCCTATTGAATTTAAACTTAGAACCGAATATTTACCTACCCAACCAGAAGGTTTTCCAATGTATAAACTAAGCAAAGCGTTTAACTATTCATTTAGTCACTTACGTAAAATATTAAAAACACCTTTTCAATATTTGCTTCTGAGTGCTTGTTTGTTTCTCGGTGCTTGCAGCCATTTTGAGCAGCAGCATCATGGTGATGAAGTAGTGACAAGTAATCACAGTGATTCAAACGCAACGATAGATAAAGGCCTTAACATTAAACTAAATGGCGATAACAAGTGGCTAATGGATGCACACACACGATCTATCACCTTAGACATGTCTAAAAGATTTTCGTCATTGGAATTAGAGCAACAAAACCAGCAAGAATTAACCCAATTGGGTGACCAACTCAGCCAAGACTTAGATAAATTGATTCAAGGTTGCACTATGGAAGGCGACTCACATAACGCGCTTCATGAGTTTTTAACCAGTTTCATGCCAGCACTTGAAGAACTAAAAATCACAGGCAAAGTTGATTCAGCCAAACATGTTGAACATCTACTGACCGAATACCAACACTATTTTGAATAAGCTCACGAGGACATATCAATGCCTTATGGACGAGTAATGGGATTGAACATCTATGACGACGAGATTTACACACTCTATAGAGAAGCCATGACGCCGATCCTAAAACAGTTCGGCGGAAGATTTGGTTACGACTTTAAAATCGCTGAGGTTTTAAAGTCGAAAACCAAAAATAATATTAATAGAGTTTTCACCATTGAATTTCCTAGCGAAGCTGTGATGGATAAGTTCTTTAATGACCCGGCTTATATTAAAGTTAAAAATAAGTATTTTGATGCATCAGTCGATGCCAAAACAGTTATTGTAACTTATGAATAAAGATGTTTCAGATCGGCAATTGCTCGCAACATTGAAACGACTTGAACGTTTAGCTGATCTCACGGATAGTCGGTTCCGAATACCCTTTACAAAAATTCGATTTGGTATTGATGCCATTATCGGGTTAATTCCCTTCGTAGGTGATTCGATCAGCTTAATTATGTCGCTTTATTTACTATTTGAAGCATCAAAACTAGGCGCGCCTTTTTCCTTGAAAATAAAAATGCTGGGTAACGTGATATTCGATTTTGTGATTGGCTTAATTCCTATTTTTGGTGATGCCGTCGATGTCTTTTTTAAAGCCAACAATCGAAATATGAAACTGCTCGTTGAACATATAACTCAAGACTATCAGAGCCGACAAGTAATCTCTCAGCCTGAGAAAGAAAACAAAGTACCAAGGTTAATTTTGATTCTGACGATTGTATTGTTGGCTGTACTAGCTATCTATGCGCTTACTATGTTTAGCGGCATACAGGTTTAATAAACATTTGGTCGCAATTTAATCTGCAAAACTCATCGGAGTTCAAACACTATGAAAGCAGTTTTTACTATCACTTTAATTTTCATAATTCTTACTGTTGCTGGCATTGGCTGTGTTGTTATTTTGGGTTTTATGACAACAGATGAAGGAAGCACTTTGCTTACAAAAGCACTCGCAGTATTTATATTGCTCGGTGCTTGTTCTGCGTTAATAACTAAATTATCAGGTACGAATAACACAAAAAATGACTAACTATTTATATTGGAGAAAGTAATACACTCTATGAAAATTAAACCCTTGGTTATAGCCACCCTTGTAAGTTTTCTTGTTGCTTGCTCTTCAAATAGCGTGAAGAACATGAGCGTCGAACTCCCTAAAAATTCAATTGGGTCAGACAGAGCCGCATTAGCAAACGATATGATCTCTAGTGTTGGCTTATTTATAGAGAGAAATTTAGCGTGTTCTAACTGGTCACTAGTTGATGTGACAGAAAGTAAAGCAGAAGGTCAAATTGTGTTTACCAGCGATGGGCAATTATATCGCGGTAAAGTTTTAGAAAAATGGAACTTACAAGAATGTGGCAACAAGCTTAGTCTAAGCTTAGAAATTACCCCCGCATCGCAAGGCGGCAGCATTATTAGAATTAAGAGTTTATAGCGGTTTAAAGTCGGCCCCCCGTGCACCTCTCAGCTTTGTACTTCTTATCCGTTTCGACGGGCTCATCGAGCGACTTAATTTGCTCCCTGAGCCCGTCAAAGGCCTTTCAAATAAATATTTTTACTTAAGATTTAGACTAAAGCAGACAGCGCTGCATCGTAGTTCGGCTCTTCAGTTGTTTCCTGAACCTGCTCTGTATAAGTCACATTACCTGAAGCATCGATAACAACCACACTTCGTGACAACAGTCCTGCAAGTGGCCCAGTTTTGACGGTTACACCGTAATCTATGCCAAAAGCAGGCTCACGGAATACAGAGCCAGTTTTAACGTTTTCAATACCTTCAGCACCACAAAAACGCCCAGCGGCAAACGGTAAGTCTGCTGACACACAGATCACCACGGTATTTTCTAGCTTGCTAGCGGCTTCATTAAACTTGCGAACAGACATCGCGCAAGTGCCGGTATCCACACTTGGGAAGATGTTCAAAACTACTTTTTTACCCGCCAAACTCGCTAAAGAAATTTCACTTAAGTCATGTGCGACTAAGTTAAATGAAGGCGCTTTACTACCTACTTTTGGTAAATCACCAACTGTTTCAATTGGGTTACCTTTCAATGTAATTGTTGTCATTTTTAGCTCCTTTTTTATTGATTAATTTATCAACTGCTGTCTGAACTGATCTAGCGTTTAAATTTCCACTCTTCAAAGCCACCATCAACGCTGTAGCATTGTTTGAACCCTAAACTAGAAAAATAATCTGCGGCACCCTGGCTACTATTACCGTGATAACAATAAATCATTAAAGGCTTTTCTTTGTTTGCTGAAGCAGCTACATCCTGAACATTTTCGTTTGTCACATGGATGGCGTTTTCAATATTGCCCGCCGCAAAAGATCCGTGATCTCTAACATCCAACAAAGTCACATCTTCTGTTTGAATGAGCACCTGTGCTGCTTCAATTGATATTCGTTTAAAAGGCATTTTCATCTCTAATTGAATTCGTTAAAAAATTCTCTGGCTTGTATTTTAGCCTATGAGAATACACTGTTCACACTCTGAATAAATACATTTTATTAACGAACGATATACGACCTATATCCTCAATTGGTTCGCTTTTCGTCTTAGCTTTTCCATGCCCTTTTCTTATAGTTATGCCTAATAAGGCCTATCAGCTCTATTCAAAGAAAAAGAAGAAATAAACGCCTCAGATCGGTATGGTCAAAGTGTTCACGAATGTTCAAAACCGATATTAAAAAACTTGAGCGCTTGATAGAAAAAGAGTCGAGAAAGCTGGAAAAGTTTTAATTCAAGCAGAGCCAAGAGAAAACCTGTTGAAGCAATGGCCTATGCGGCAGAAGGAGTAGGCTAATTTAATCTACAAAAAGTAGTTTAAAAAATGAAATGAGACGAACTCTAATACTGTTTGAAATAACGACTATTCTTAATGAATTTCAGTTATAAAGGAAGACCAATCTTGAAGACCATATTTTGATAAAATTTCTTTTAATTCACCAGACTTTCGTAGCTCTTCAATCCCTTTATCAAATGTCGATGCGAGTTTCTTCGATATATCAGGGGTACGACCAGAAAATGCTAAATATAAATTTGCAGGCATTCCAGAACATCCTAATAACTTTACCAAACCTTGTCCAAGCTCCCCCTGGTCAACAGCAGTTTGTATAGCGTGCCTTCCACTAACTTTATCCATAAGGACGACATCAACACGCTTATGTTCTAATTTCTTCAAATTTTTAGCAAAGACTGAATTACCAGTGAGGAGCACCACAGAATCTTTATCTTTTGCCAAACCATTTTCTAAATAAAGGTTGGTTTCTGTACCGTAGTCATAACTTTTCCCAGCGCCTATTATTTTACCATCTAACGATGACAGCCCTGAATACTCCCATTCAGCATCTGAATGGACGAAGACACATGAAGAATGATGAACCCCGATATTTCTTTCAGGGTAGATAAGTTCAGCGTATAGCGGGCCAATCATAGGCTCTTGTCTGATTTTAACTTTCAATGCTTCTTTATCAAATTTCAAAGGCCCGCTAATGGCATCGATCCTGCCGTTACTGACTTCGATCATTCCTCTATTAAATGGGACTGCCTGAAAATCAACATCAAGCCCAATTCCTCCAAAAATATTTTGATAAATTTCAACGGCATACCCTGGACGTTCCAAAACTATTTGATTGTCTGAATCAATGCAGTGGAGTGGACAGAAATTTAACAAAGCAATACTTAATTTGTTGGCACTATCTGCTGAAGAGATGCTAGTAATGCACGACATGAAGAGCGCTATAAACCAATATTCTTTTGATAGACTCATACTCTTTTGCAACTTTGTTTGTTTAGTATTCAATAGTATAACCAACAACTAATATTTATCGAGCTATAAGGCTTAATACAGTACCAATATGGGATACATACGCAGACATTGATCCCAGCACCAAAACGCATACAACTGCCATGAAGTTAGCGTACTTGGGGAGTATAGAAAGGCAACGTTTTAACTCCATAGTGTTAATCCAATTTTTCTAAATTGTTAAATAACAATAAGGAACTTTTGCTCTGAAGCCAATATCCTCAAAACTTTCAATAACATTCGCTTTTGAACATTATCGTTAGTTATATATGCCTGTTGAGCATCAACTTTGAGGACATTTTAGTATCTAAACAATGAATTCCCGGCTTCCCGCTCAGGTATGACTTAATCTGACACTTTACCTACTAAGTTTTATTATGGTATTTGTAAGCACTTGTCGAAACAATGGTTTCAAAAAATCAGGTCGCCTGACGACTTTTACAGACAATTCATTAAGAAATGTGTTCTTCAGGCTGAACCCTAGGAAGAATAACCTTAAACATGGCTCCTTCTCCTGGCTGGCTATCTATTTCAATCCGACCATGATGATTTTTAATGATGCCGTAGCATACAGATAAGCCCAAACCTGTCCCTGTTCCTATTGGCTTAGTCGTAAAAAAAGGATCAAAGACCTTTGATATATGTTCTTCAGAAATACCTTCACCGGTATCTTTTATGCTCACCCACACATTCTCGTCATCAAACCCCGTTTGTATCGAGATCTTACCCGACTCTTTAATTGCATGAGCTGCATTTAACAATAGGTTCATAAATACTTCATTTAGTTGATAGGGAATACACGTTATTTTAGGTATTCCCGCATATTCACGGACCAATTCTGCTTTAAATGTTAGTTTGCTCGAAATAATATTAATGGTGTTATCCAAACCTTTTTGTAAGTCGGCCATCACCCAGTCAGCATTATCTATATGTGCAAAATCTTTTAGATCTAAAACGATCTTTTTAACCCTTTCTAAACCTTCTTGGCTTTCTTTTATAAGACTCACAATATCTTCTTTAAAAAAATCATCGTAGCCAATTTTTGCTTTAAGCGCCTGAACCTTATGACTATCTTCTGTACTTAATGTGGCTTCATCATATGAACTAATCAGATCTATAAAATCTTCCACATATTGCTTTAAGGCTCCTAGGTTACCATTCACAAAACCAATAGGGTTATTAATCTCATGCGCAACGCCAGCGGCTAAATGACCAATAGAGGCCATTTTTTCCGTTTGTAGTAACTGGTATTGAGTGGATTCAAACTTGCGAACTAAGCGCTGCTGTTTTTCTTTTTCCTTCCTCACTATATTCAAGTTTTCATGCTGCTGAGTGATATATGGCAATATGATCTTATAATAAATGATAGGGGAACACAGTAGGGTCAATAACATAGAGTCCAAGAGAACAAGAAAATACGGATTTATGTTGTTCTCAACCATTACTAAGATCGACATAACCATTATTTCAACAACGAAAATTATGACCGCAATTTGCAAGGTTATTGAGCCTATTCCCGATGCCTTATCAATCGCTTTATGCGAGTATTTATTCATAGTTGAAGTCAATCTAGCGTACCTTTAAGTTTTCTGACAAAAACTAAGCAGTCTAGTTTTTAATTCGAGAACATCCAGATAAATACACTTACTTTTTATAATGTTATTTGTTTTATTCCTTTGGTTTGCTCTGGGCTTTAATCCTTAACATCTATTTCTTAGCAATACCTATTCTTGGCAATACTTTTCCCACATAAGCCTATAAGCACTCTCCATTTGCTTTGCAAAACCCTGCTGGTCGCATAGTGGAGAATTGATCATGCTAGCTCTAAGTGTAGCTCTCAATTGCCTCAGCTCGTCGAGTGATTCAGATTTAAGCTTGGCAAGCTTGATATATTCATCCTTACTGTAACTTACAAAACTTTCTAAACCGACCCGAGATAAAATACTTTCACCGACTCGACTTGCATGTACATTGCCACTTAAGGTTAAAGTAGGAACACCCATCCAAAGTGCTTCGAAGGTTGTTGTCGTGCCATTGTATGGGAAAGGATCAAGAGCCAAATCTAGCTCTCCGTAATAAGACATATGATCGTTTGGATTAGGAAGCATCGCGACCAAATTAAGGCGTTCTTTAGCAACACCTTGTTTTTTGAATAACTTGATGCAACGACCTTTAGTCTCTTTATCTGCAAACTGAGAAGACTTCAGAATCAGTTTCGACTTAGGAACGTCATTGAGAATTTGCGCCCATACTTCAATCACTTCTGGCGTCACTTTTACATAATTATTAAAACTACCAAAAGTAAAATAGCCATTCCTATCATAAGGAATGTCATTCTGAACCGGCACCTCACTATCGCCTTGGTAACATAAAAAACCATTTTTTAAACGCATTATGGTTTCGCTATGTAGCAAATCAGCAGCACCTTCTGGGTCAGCTAAAGCGTCTGATATTCTATAATCAATTGCACTCAGACCTGTGGTATTCGGATAGCCTAACCAAGTAACCTGAATAGGTGCTGGTTTTTGATAAAAAACCGGCAGCGAATTATTCGCAGAATGACCGGCAAGATCGACTAAAATATCGATTTTATCTTCAAAGATTTTATCTGCAACCAATTGATCAGGCATCTCGCTTATAGTTGTCCAATGATCAAAATAGGATTGAATCCTGTCATGAGTTTCATCAAAAATAGAATTATTGTAATAGCCAAATAACTCAACATGTTCTTTGTCATGCGCTTTGAGTAAAGGCTCGATAAAATAAGCGACAGAGTGGGTATGAAAGTCTGGTGAAATGTAGCCAATTCTCAACTTCAATTTAGTCTCCCTTCCCTGAAACTCAAAGCGTTTAGCTTTCAATGTGCTTGGGCAATAGCTTTCCCAATGTGTGTGTTGTTTAAAAACAAATTCAAGATTATTATCCGCCCCATAATTCAGTGCCATCAAATAATTTGAGTAGGCTGCTGAAAAATTCGGATCAATACTGAAAGACTTCTCCAAAGCCTTTAGCGCCTCATCCATTCTGCCAGTTTCTTTTAAAGCATTGCCTAGGTTAGACCAAGTAAACGCAGAACCAGGCTGATGTTTTAGAGCGTTTTGAAAGCAGGTAATTGCATCGGAAAACATCTTCTTACTTTTATAAATCAGCCCTAAATTATTGTAGGCTTCGATAAAGTCTGGTTTTAAAACAATGCATTTTTTATAAGAAATAATTGCTTTATCAAGGTCATTTAGTTGCTTATATATTCCTCCCAATATGAAATAATTTTGAGCAAACTTGGGCTTAGCTGCGATAGCATTAATCAATAATTGAGATGCGTCTTTGTAACGCCCAAAGCTAAACGCGATAACACCTAATAAGCGATTAGCTTCAGGATGCTTGGGGTCTAACTGAAGAATCTGTTGATATAGTTTTTCCGCACTTGAAAGCTCACCCTGCTGATGCAAGCCATAAGCCTTCTGCATAGTTTGATCAATAATAGTTTGCTTGGAAGATGTAGACATGAATCACCTAGGATATTGATTGTTTTTAATGCTAAAAATAACACATCACAGCTACGTGACGACTAGTCTTGAATTGCTTTTTAAAAGAGGCACAAATAATAATGCTCAGCATATTAAAGTCAACTGATCAGACTTATATGAAAAAATAACTTTCTTCTTTTTTGCACAATTCACCTGAATTGCTGCACATTTCTTTTGTAGGCTGTCGATTCCATAACTGCCTACTTTAGGAAGCATGCCGTGAAGCTTCAAATACCCTGCATTAGCGTTTTAGCACTTACGATGACCTTGTCGACTCAGCTTTGTGCTGGCGAGGTGATGACAGACGGTGAAGACGATGAAAATATCACAGAAATCGATCGCTCATTTATTCACTATACTGGCTTTGACATTGCTGACATCACCATTGGTAAATTTGGTGAGGATTATGGCTTAGAAAATACCACAAGTTCTGCATGGATTACCGTCATGGCAACTGTCTTATATCGTTAACGGCAAGCGGAAGTATAAACAAGCTGACGAAAAATGGGACAAACCCACTCAAGCAGGCGCAATAGAATTATTTGCACGCTATGAAAGTAGCACCATCGATGCCGATGAAAACGCCATTCCAGATGAATTAAATAATAATGTGGATGGCATATTCGTCGAAGACACCACTGC
>TARA_R110001592_G_scaffold138248_2_pt1 | contig 12955 bp, 13 predicted proteins | sample TARA_R110001592 | Tara Oceans TARA_R110001592 (sample SAMEA4398387) | marine metagenome | biome: Polar Biome; feature: [SRF] surface water layer (ENVO:00010504); material: water (ENVO:00002006), including particulate matter (ENVO:01000060) such as... | depth 5 m
GGAACATTTACAGAATTACAAAGGTGTGAAAAATGTTCCTTCTCCTAACAGCATTTCTGCTCTCATGTCAAAGAACCCTCAAGTCGTTATTGTCGGTCGTGAGAAGGTTGAGATGACTAACGGCGTAAATACCCACCACTTTCAATTTGACATTGACCGAAAGGTCATACATAATATCGGTGACCTAATTTACACACGGCCTTTGTCGGTCATGACTCCTTCCGAGCGCAGGAAGGCAGTGCAGTGCGAGGTATGCGCCCGCACACGAATACTACCCCAAACAGAACAACCCTGCTTGTCCTGCCGTCGCCAATGACCTTATATACTGGCGAGACTAACTCCACAACATGAAGAAAGTTTGGGCTGCAAAGCACCGACCTACCGACATTGAAGGGTTTGTAGGGCAAGAGCATTTGGTTGACGAGTTTAACTCAATCGTTTCGGGCTCACCAATGCAACACTTTATTTTCTATTCTCCCGAAGCAGGTACGGGTAAGACTACCCTCGCACAAATGTATGCGACTGCTCTCGGCTACACTATCCACAAATACAATGCTTCGTCAAAGCGACAGCGTGGTATTGAATTCGTTGAGGAAGAGTTGGCTCCTATGTCCCGACTCGGACAGTACGAAACAATTTTCTTTTTGGATGAGGCAGACCAACTAACACCTGCTGCACAGTCAGCACTTAAAGGTGTCATTGAAGATGCTCAAGGGTTCTTCATCCTCACCTGTAATGACCTAACAAAGATTTCTCCGTGGCTCCAATCACGGTGTCAAGTGAGAACCTTTGCCCCACTGTCCGATGAAGAAATCTTTAAGCGTCTTACTGATGTGGCGGCTGCTGAGGGTTTTGTATTGAACCGCACCAACGCCTACATCATAACTGAAGCCAACAGTGGCGACCTTCGGAACGCTATCAACACGCTACAAGCGTATTACTCAATACCTACTGACGACGGCAAGCGGAGTAAATTTTTGGTTTCGCTTGTTGAGCCTTCCCTTGATGCCCGACGCATCTTGACATTGTGCATGAAAGAATCTCGTCCCGAAGAAGCCGTAAAGGAAATCGGTGACATAGTTGACCTACGCCGTAGCATTGATACAATCTTCCGCTACGGTATTGAATCTCCCGCCAAACCCGCCAACAAATTGAAGTTGGTTGAGGCCGCTACGCAAGCCCAAAGGGACTTGCTATCCGGCGTTGAAGCGCACTATGTCGTGTGGGATTTCTGCCGACGATTGAGTGAGTGATAAAGGTTATATACTGGCGAGAGTAAAAGACAAATAGAGGTGAGCAAATATGAACACAGAACAGATGATTGAAAGAATTGCGAAGAACATTGGAGCAACCGAGGACGCACTGCGCTCTCGTATGGATGAGGTACTCTCGGAGAACCGTATTTCATGGATGGATGCCGGAAAGAACGAAGAAGACTGTACCGTCAACGCACTGCGTATTGCGGGTCGTCAAATCAAAAGCGAGGGTGAGCGACTAAAGCGTTCCGGTGCTACGCTCTTTGAAGGTATGTTCGTCAGCGTTCCACGCTACAAAGATTGGGCTCAACTTGCCTACAAGAAAGCCGCCAACACAATTAGTGGGTTGGGTCGTGAAGTTCTTGACCAAATGGTTGACGACGGACATTGGACTCTTTATGAGGACAATAACGACGGTACATTTACCAAAACTTACAACCCAAGTCTTGCTCGTGGCGAAGCGTTTCAAGCAGGTACTAGCACGACTGACCTAACAGAACTACCGAAGGGTGCTTACGATGCAGGCAACGGGCTTCATTTCCATATCGTATGGGATAACAAGAGCCCAAAGTTCCCTTCCGGTGACAAGAATTTCAAGTACGGTGAACCTCGCCCTCAAAGCGAGAAAGACCGACAGACTATGTTCTTGGGTCGTGCGGCAGGTACTAATGATATACGCCTGTACAACTTCCGTTTCAACGGGGCTCTTGCTGAGAATGAACCACCTACCTTTGTGACTGGTCGCATCGCTATGCGCCCTGCACGAAACGGTGACACCGCCTACGGTAAGGCAGGGGTTTCTGTCTTTTCGCAAGACGATTCACTCCAAACAGTGTTTAGCGAAGCACCCGACACTCTCATTGCTGGTCTTGAGCGAGTAAAGTCTCTTGAAGAAGGTCTTCAACAGATTGAATCCTATGTTGGTTCTCTCGGTGACAAAGAGAAGTGGGATGCACTCGTAAGCGTCATGACCGAAGTGGTTCACATTGACCCACGAGACAACGGTGGGTATATCGTCACTGTTGGCGACCTTGACATCATGAGCATTGCCGGTACAGTAGATATCTATGTCCCTGCTACCCAAGAAGCATCTATTGATTTCTCAGTTGGTAGCACTCTCATGGTTGTAGGGCAACCCTACATGAGCCGTGACGACGAACCTAAGTTGGTCACTACCGGTTGGTGGTGTGCTGAATCTCTTGGTTCTGCTGCTGACAACGCCGACATTGGCTTGACGAATGCAGAGGGGTGGGACTGATGACTTGGGCTCAACCGAAGCAAACATCAAATCAAGCGGCTGTTAACACGGTCAAATATGATGCGGCCTACTACAAAGAGTTGTTTGATAAGAAGCGTGAAAGTCACGCTCCTATCCGCATGGCTCTCGTAGGCAAGGAGAACACGGCCAAGACCGGTCTTGCTTGTGACATTGCGCTCAACCATACCGACAAGCGCGTAGTAGTCATTGACTGCGACAACTCGGCACAAAACACCGTTGACTACCTACTGTCCTCCGGTGTCAAGAATGCAGAGAATATCCAAGTCCTCCCCATGATTGACGAGACAGATGAGGCTATGTGGAATGAGGACAACACTACTAACTGGGTGGCTGTTGTTGAGAAACTTGAATGGTTCACCGCACAAATCGGTGAGAACGCCGAAGAAATCGGTGCAGTCATTATGGATGGAGGGTCAACTTTCCTAAAGTGGTGTGAGTTTGTCATGACCGAGCGCCTTATCAATCGTGGTGTTATCAAGGAGGACGGTGACAACTTCAACCAAAAGGAATGGCGTGAGCGAAACCGTGTCTTCAATAGCGCCCTTAATCGCTTGACTGCGCTACCAATCCCCTACATCTTCTTTACTTTCCACTTGAAAGACAAGAAAGAATTCATGGACATTGGTAACGGTACTAAGGCTATGATGAAGGTCGGTGAGCAGGTTGAATGGGTCAATGGGACTCAGCGATTTGTCAGCCAGCAGTTGTTTATGACTCGCTACACCAAGAAAGGTGACAAGGCGGCAGGTGTTGAGGCAGATAAGAGTTTGTCCGAAGGAGACTTCGTTATTCGTGCTACCATCAATGAGATGAAAGGCCGTAACATGGAGAGTTTGGGCTCTGTTTATGATGTGCTAAGTGTCAAAGGCGGCAAGGTCAAGTGGACCGGTGTACCTCTATCGTGGGGTGAGCAAGATGAATGAAGGCCAACTACAACATATGCTTGAAAAAACAATGCAAGATGTGCTTAAGAACGCCTCCTTGCTTTTGGATTTGAAACATAAATTGACTTTGAAGGAGGAAACAATTGTGAAATTGGAAGAACGAATCAAGGACTTGGAATTTACAGTTGAAGAACATGAGAATGATATTGAGGATATACCTAAGATGGTTGGGCTATACAACGCCGTGAAGGAGTTGCAGGGCGACCTCATAGAGAGTCCCGCTACCCTAACATACTACTTGAGGTGATTGGATGAAGATTATTAGAAAGGCTCTTGAGCAATTGCTTTTGGCTACTCGTCGTGAGCAGAACATAAACGGTAAGACGCAGACGCAGGTTGACTCATGTGTACTGCGCCTTGAGGAAAATGTAGTGTCCACCACAAGCATAGTCAAAGATGGTAAGACAAGCCTCTCTCGGTTCTCCTTTACTACTGACGAACAAGAGGACTCACTAATCCCAGTGGCCGACATTGAGCGTATGCTTGGTGTCTTGAAATATCACGGGGATTATGTCACTCTAACTGTTGTTGGGGATGAGAAGAACAAGGTGCGTGTCAAATCTAACAAGAAACAGACCACCCTTGTAGGCGGTATGAAGGCTAAGGCTTACTCAAACAGTCAGCACATCTTGGAAGAGTACGAGAAGCAGGCGTTGATTAGAGCAAAGCAAATCAAAGGCAATGTCTATGTCCTCAGCGACGACGACTCAACAATCACTCCTTTTTTCAAGGTCAGCCTTACTGCGTCGGACTTGCATGATGCTCTAAGGTGTGACGGTATGAACGGACAAAAGTTGAACCGCTACAAGTTTGAATGCGACGGAGACACGCTAAGTGTCTCTGTTGGTGACTTGTTCAAAGGTATGACTACGAGCGTTCTCGCAGAAAATTATGCAGGCAGAGCCTTTACCGCTACCTTTGAAGGTGGTCTTGAGAACATACTCAAGCACTACGCAGGTAATGTTAGGCTATCGTTCTTGGACTTCTCGGACTTTGCACAAGGCACACGCCTTATCATGCAGTTTGATAATAACGACTGGGTTCTACAAGCGGGGCTGTTGGAATGATGACTCGTAAAACAATGAACCGTAAGTACGGCTCAGTCCCCTCGTGGACTCATAAGCAAACAGAGGAGGCCGTTGCTTACTACGGTCTTGATGATTGGGTTATGAGAGCAAGGAGAGGTATGCAGCGCATACGAATCATGGTGATTTGCTGTATTCATTACGACATGGACATAGAAAAAGAATATACTACTGAGAATGTCTGTCGTCTTTTGATTGACAAAGACGCAGGTGGACCGGCCTCAATGAATCTCAGCATACAGCGGGTCGGTTATTTCCTATCCCTTATGTCAAAGAAGGGAGTACTTTTTAATACGGGGACTCTTGCGGGTAGGAACAAAATGAAAACTTACAAGAAGGTGAAACAATGAAATATGAATGTGTAGAATGCGGAGAAAATAATACAGTAAGACAACTGGATGACCTTACAATCAGTGGTGGTAAGGCCCACGAAACTCTTGCGATATGTAGTGCTTGTGAATGGCCCAATGTCATTCGCACAACGCTAATCAATTCTAGTGATAAATACCGTGACGCTGAATGGCTGAGGCTGCGCTATGAACAACAGCAGTTGTCTATGGCCGCTATTGCCGAAATGTGCGGGGTCAGTGCAATGACCATCCTCACATGGCTGGGGAAGCATGGTATAACCACACGACCTCGTGGACATAACAAGCGGTAATCCTATATAGTGCCGTTCAATACTTTAGAACATGATAGTTTCACAGACCGGTGGCCGCAAGGTCACTATTAGAAGGCGTGACCCCGAAACTCTTGATAGAGTGACGGAAATTATTGAGCAGTACCCGTACTGCTTCGCTGAAAATGTCGGAGACAGATACGGACTAGCAGGTGTTGAGCATGGGTACGAAGGTGCATACGGTAAGGAATTGAGCAAGGTCTTGTTCCGAACCAACTACGACCGAAGGTTGTGGGCTAAGGGTACTCGTACATGGGAGGCTATGGTCCCCTTCACTAACCAAGTGCTGAACGACCGTTTGGCTCAAGGGAAGGAGCCATACCCTAACTACGAACATAGGGTTTGGTTCCTTGACGGTGAATGGAAAACTGAGTCGGGAGAAATAACTATCTTGTCTGTACAGGATTCATACACCGGTAGAATGTACACATGGCTGACTCATCCCGAAGTTAAAGCAGGTATGGTCAAGTCCATACCCTGTAAGAATCACCCCGATGGGTTGAAAGAAGTAGTGTTTGACACGCCTGCTAAGGCGTTTGCTAACGAGAGACAACTGCTTGCTGATTTCGCAGCACATATGATTAAACAAGACCCCGACATGATAGTTGGGTGGTATGTTGTTGATGCAGATATTTACCAAATCTCTACTCGGATGAGGGCTTGCGGGCTTGACCCGAAGATTCTCTCTCCTTTGAAGCGACACGAATTCAAATACAGTTGGAGTGAGAAGCGTTGGGCTCAACCCATTGTGGGGAGGCTATGCTTTGACTTGATGATAGGGTTCAAAAAACTATGGACTATCAAGAACGGTCAACTTGCAGGACAGAAGTTGGACGACATAGCGGAGTTTGTGCTTGGTGAAAAGAAAGTGGACTTGGCCGACGGACACGACACATACTACACCGACATAGGTACATATGTGGACTACAACAGGCAAGATGTCCGCCTGCTACCACGCTTGAATGATGCTGTCAACGCAACCGGCTACTTTACCTCCATGCAGCATCTCGTACAGTGTGACTTGGCTACTACCCCTATGGTCACTGCTATGGCTACAAGCCTGTTCATACAGGACGAGAAGTTTGACGGACGCATACCCGACTCTCCCCAATTCCCAAAGAAAGCATACACTGGTGCTGATGTACAAGACCCTGTATCGGGCGTGTATTCTAACATGGCTATCATGGATATTAAACAGATGTACCACTCAAATGTGAAACTTCATAACATATCTTGGGACACGCTGAGTGATAATGGCGTTGACTGTGGGAACGGAGTGAAGTTTTCCAAAGATAAACAGGGGTTGCTTGGTCGTATCATGGATAAGTTGTCGGTAAAGCGCGTTGAATACAAAGGTTTGATGAAGCAGGCTCTTGCTGACGAAGATGAAACCGCCTACAAGAAGTGGGACGGTAGCCAATTTGCTACAAAGTCAATGGTAGCATCCCTCTACGGTGTGTCGGGTGATTCAAAGTACGGAATGTACCACCCCGATATTGCCGCCGCTATCACCTACACGAGCAGGCAGACATTATTCCGCCTCCGTGATGAATGCAATGAGCGAGGCTACCCTGTACGCTACGGTCACACCGACTCAATCTTTTGTGAAGTACCTTCGCCCGAAGAAGGCGTAGAGTTGATGCACAAAATCAACGAGGCTATGGCCCCGATTGAAACTGAATTTGAAAAGTGGTGTGAGTCTATGATACTCAAGGCTAAGAACCGTTATGCAGGCAAAGTCACATGGACTGATGGCGACTATCATGAGCCGGAATATTACTACAAAGGCTTGGAATTGAAGCAGGCTCGTATGCCGAAGGCCATGAAGTCCACTATGGACGAAATACTACGAGGAATACTTGATGGTAAGGCTCAGTCCGAGGTGGACGAAGTGCTGACTGAATTGATAAGTAGGAGCATAAAGGGTGAGATGGGAGAAGAACTGCTCATGACAGGCAAGTTGAAGAGGTCGCTATCCAAATACAAAGTCCTTAGTGGGTCAAGTGCTGGTGCTAAGTGGGCCAAAGAAAACCTCGGCAAGTCATACGGAGTAGATGATTCTTTCTTGACTGCGGTGAATAAGCGTGGTGAGTACATAGCGTTTGATACTGTGGAGTCTCTTGAAGGAGTGACTGAGATTGATTGGTCGGAGATGACTGAGAGGTTCATTGTCAATAAGGCGTGTGCTATCTACTCCCTAGTTGATTGGGACACGCAATCTCTATGGAACGCACACCGAGGACTTGGTAATATCCGATGGGTATAAATACTGGCGGGGATAAGTGTATAATATGAGCAATAAACAACGCAAAATGACAGGGCAAGAATTGACAGACGCAGTAGTAGGGATTGGTTCAGCACTGAACAGTCTCGCCAATGCAGTATCTTCCGACATGGGACAATTGATGGGTGTCATGTCCGGTCTTCTTAATCACATGGAATTGATTGAACCATTCAAGTGTGGTTCGTGCGGTTCCGATTTGAGTTACCCACGACTGGAAGGCATTGAAAAGCCAACACATTGTCCACACTGCAACTCCGATTTGACATTGGATTTGCCGGTAAATGAAGAGGAATGATTAAAAAACGCAAAGGGTGTTGAGGTAATATGGTCCGTGTACTATTGTTGACAAATGACGAAAAACTTGTGGAGAAGGCTCTTGCCGACCACGATGTCTCCGAAATCCATCTCGCTATGGATGAGACAGTAACTAACCGACACATGATTAAAAGACTTGGCCTTCACCGGTATGCTCTCGTTGGAGCAAACGCTGACAAGGACTTGTTTGATGTCGTCCTACCAACCACCCCTGCAAAGAAAGGAAAAAAGAGCAAGAAGGCTCTTGAAGAAGTAGAGGCGGTAGTAGATGAATCAAGCAAAGAAAGTAAAAAAGTATTCTAGGGAATGGTTTGACATTCATGGGCCGGAACACGGTCACTCAAACCCAATCAAGGCAGCCAATAACAACTGGCCTGTTAGGTTGTCCAAGTCCCAATTCATGACTTATGTGGGTTGTCCTCGTAAGTATTGGTGGTCAAACATCGCTGAGATTTGGGGGCCTTCAACGCATTTCATGGTTCATGGAACCGGTGTGCATCGGGCTCTTGAGAACCTCTATGGTCTATGGAAACCGGACACGGAAGAAACATTCCTTGACATGATGTATAGGGATTGGGAAGACGGTACTCGCCATAGCCCCCACGATGATTGGGACAATGAGCAGAAATCAATCTATGTGAATTCTGTTGAGGCTATGGTTGAATTGGAGGAGGAGCGTCTGCGTCTGTGGGGTAAGGAACACTTTGCCCCCGAAGAGTTTGAGATAAAGCACGCTGTCAAGCACCCCGAACAGGATTTTGTTTTGGTGGGTAAGATTGACGGCGTACATAGGCATCCCGATGGTGGACTTGTCATCACTGAATTGAAGACCGGTAAGGCTACCAAGTTTAAGATGACCAAGACCCGCAAGGAGTTGTGTTATTATCGCTATATGCTATCCCTGCTTGATTGGGACGAGGCTGTATATTTTTACTACCTGTTCCCCGAAGCATCTAACCTTGACCTATATCACGAGTTGGAAGGCAAGAAGAATACCGAGGTTTGGCTTGGTAATACGCAGGGCATGGCTGTACTTGAGAAGGTTAGTAAGCGTTCAGCGAGTGCTATGCACAAATCACTAGACAAGACCTGCGAGGGCATCAAGGCTGACGCATGGGACATAAAGTGGAATGACTACTTCTGTTCCGAATGGTGTGACTTCAATATGTCCTGCGAATCTCAACTACTTGGGCTAGAGGGTGACCCTACAACTTCATATACTGCCGAGGAAGAGTGGTAAATATGACGAATAAATGTCCCGAATGCGAAAATGAAGAATTTGATACCGATGCTATGATGCTTGTTACTGGGCAAATAGGTGGCGAGGAAAAGATGCTTGTTGTACACACCTGCAAAGCGTGTGGTCACAAGTGGAGGGGCAAGGCGTGAGCCTGCTAACATTCCCAAGAGAAATCGGACTTAAGCGTGCGCTCGTTAAGAACGAGGGTATCTATCAAAATTATGTTAAGAGGCTCGGTACTCTATCATCATGTTATACGAGTCTTTACTCGTTCACAAAAATGAACGATGAAGGTCGTCCCGACTACCGTTATGCGGTAATTGACAGGGCATGGTGGGATTTTGACGCAGGAGAACGAGGAGGCATTGAACAGGTCAAGTATGATGTCGCCGCTCTCATCAATCGTTTGGATGGTGATGTACGAGTCGTCGCAACAGGACGAGGATTCCATGTCCATCAACTTTTCAATCAATCAGTTGTCGGAGGAGAGTACCGACTACCCCTTGAGCATTATCAGCGACGGATGGCTAAAGGACTTGTGACACTTGACGGCGTAGGCTTCCCCGAGAAGATGACTCGCATACCAAGCACCTATAATCCTAAGCGTGGACGCTGGGCAGTGGTTGTTGATGGTAGAGAATTCGCTAAGACTCCCGAAAAATATAAGATTCCCGCAAAACCACTACCGGATTTCGTACATCTTGACCCGTTTATTGGCGGGAAAGTGCAAAATGGGTTTGACTTTATTACATGGGCAAAAAAATACGCGCCGGAGCCGGAAGATTTTTCGGCCATACAAAGCGTTTCCTTGGACTCCGATATGCTCACTGCTGGTACAGTACCACTGATGCCCTGTTTGGCCCATGCGGTGCGGCAGGACAAGCCTAATCACCATGTACGGGTAGCACTCGTACAACATATGGCTGACACCCTAAGAGATTTTGCAGACCCCGAGGCAATCAGCCCCGAACAGAAGCATGAAATTGAGGAGGAAATCTTTAACTTTGTTAAGGGTCTTGGTTGGAAGAATTGGAATCCCACTCTATCCCGCAAAGGTATTCGCACAACCATGAAGTACAGAAGAGTGCCTTCGTGCGCTTGGTTTGTGGCGAGAGGTATGTGTGCTGGTAAGTGTTGGCGATATGACAACACTACGCCCGTACCGGAGTGAGTATCTTAAACCATAGGGATAATGTCTATATCATGCTCGTAGTTGATGATAGAGAAAACGACCTTTTGAAACATAAATTGTATGCTCTCATGGGCAAGCATGGAGAGGGAGGTCATGTCCATGTCAAAAGACTAATATCCGCCGACTACATCATGGGGGAGATAGGTATTGAGGCCAAAGAGATAAATGACCTCTACCATTCAATCCTCGGACACGGTAGGAGTCGTACCGTAGTAGGACAACTACATGACCTTCAAACAAACTTTGAGCGACCTATGCTTGTAGTATATGGTACGAAACTAAAGCCTTATGTGCGTGGGGGTAACCGGCAGGCTATTGCTCGTGAGCATAAAAAGATGGCCGCTGTTATCAAAAAGTTCAAGCAAAATTTTGCAGTACAATTTCCCGACATTCAGTACATGGAATTATCAAGTATGGACGAGATGGCTGAGTGGCTATCGGCTATGCACCACAACCTACGGATTCGTGGGTTAAGCACTGCTGCTCCTCCCGAACAGGTCAAGAAACCATCACGCAGTATTGACCCAAGAGTTGCTGTACTTGCTTCCGTTGAAGGCGTATCGGAAAGGGCCGCACATGACCTACTGACCGAGTTTGGTTCTATCCCACGATTACTAAGGGCGAGGACTAGCCAGCGTATGCTCATGCAGATTGACGGTATCGGACGAAAGAGAGCAAAGGCTATCTTGAAACTTCGGGAACGCTACCCCGACCAACCTCAGCCTAAGAATTAGTAAGACAACTGTGAAGACTCACCGCTTCCACTAACTGATTGCGTATCAAATCCTACCTGCAAGTTGTGGATTGTTACACTACCATACTGCGCCGTGTCGCTACCAACACCGGCCTGTCGTGCGATTGTTATTTTCAGTGTGTTACTGTTGATATTAGCACCCTCTACTGAGTCATTAAAGAAAACAACATTCCCCTTTTGTACGGCGGCAACGGTAGTTTCGCTTGTGACCTCTATACCACTTTCAAGTACGCTTGCTGTCACGAAGATAACAGCGTTACCCGATGCAGCACCCATTGTCAATCTACCCGAAATTTCTATCCTATCAGTAGCAACCTTTGGAGGAACTGGGACATTTGTATTGAACGCCGAGTGCGGGTATGTAGTATCAGTTGCACCAGCGAAGGTTATGCCGTTGTCGTCTGTAACTGCGTCACCCGAGGATGGGGACATAGTTAGCCCATAAGCACCGTCGCTGTTTCGTGGTGGTGCTGATGGTTTCTTTTGTCCGAGAACTGCGAATGTACCGCCAGTCATACTGTCGGTGTTAAACTCCATGACACCCTTTATTGCGTTTGTTAGATTACCAGCCATATTATTAGCACCGATATTGAATTTGGCGTTGCTATTAGAGGTAAGGCCATCGGGACTGCCGAAGTTTCTTTGTGGGTTACTCACCGTATTAAACTTAGCGTTACCAAGAGAGCCAGCCAAACCATCTCCCCAATCACCGTAACCACCCCATTGTCCGCCGTCGGGGAATCCGTCATCCGGCTTCTTAGCAGGGCCGCCATTAGCACCTCCTGCGTCACCGCCGCTACCACTGCCGCCTCCCGTACTAGGGCTCTTAGGTGTCTTTGGGAGCAGGAAGTTAGCGAAACCGCCTCGTGCAGCCCTTGACATATCACGCTCAAGCGTAAGAGACAAGTCCTCACGGTTCTGTCCATCAATACCCCAAGAGATACTTCGTATTTGCAGTGCCTCATTAGATAACTCAAGTGCTGAATCGGTGTAGTCAAGACCAGTACCTACTGTGAAATTTACATCGTCAACGACATGGAGGCGAGGAGCATACCACTCACTACGCAAATTCCAATAATCCGCCGTTCCCCACTTACGAACACCGAGAGGGAAGATACTATTAGTATTGAAACTACTGTAAGAGACTGCCCAATTATGTGCGTTCTTATGTCTGTTCAGTGGACCGCATCGGTTGTCAAGGAGAGCCACTAAGTAGTCATAGTTGACTGAAATGATAACTCGCTCGTCACCGGTCTGTGCTGCCCAATATGTACTCGGTACAGGCAACTCGTAGAATCCGTTAGCATCAACAGTGATTGAGGACGAGGACCGGAGAGCGCCCTCATATGTGGCGTTGTCCCAATCATAATCAAGGAGGTACACACGGAAGCGTGCGTTCTTAGTAATGTTGAAATCGTTCCTATCGTCAATGTCAATGGCGAACCGTAGATGCCCGTCGCCGTTTATGTCGCTACCGGATGCAGTCTTGTCCGTTGTCTTAGGCATACCGTGAGGTACATCAACTACTTGTAGAGCGTAGGATAGAGAGTGCGACCCGTACCAAAAGTAGTTTAGGTTCCATGCGGCGTTTGTGCTGCTGAGATAAGCACTGTCAATCGCTTTACCATCAAGAGCGTTTGTCACGCCACCGAACAAGTTTCCGCCATAAAGAGAGAACCATGCCCAAGCCTTGTCTTCGGTGTTAGTACCCGACGAAAACCCTCTTGAGTAAGGGACGGTGCGTGACTGGTCGGCAATGTAGCCGAAGCGAGCGTTGTATAGCATTGTGTCATTTGTTCCACCCATGTTGTGTGCGTCACTAAGTCTTTGTATTTGAGCGGTGATAGAGAGAGGAGCGTCCTTATTCTTCTCGTATTCCTGCCTTGCTACCTTTAGAGCCTCCGCTGCACTGGTGACTTCGGGGACT
>TARA_R110001592_G_scaffold66363_9_pt1 | contig 12948 bp, 10 predicted proteins | sample TARA_R110001592 | Tara Oceans TARA_R110001592 (sample SAMEA4398387) | marine metagenome | biome: Polar Biome; feature: [SRF] surface water layer (ENVO:00010504); material: water (ENVO:00002006), including particulate matter (ENVO:01000060) such as... | depth 5 m
CTTTTGCAAGCAAATACCAAGGGCGCTGACGAATATCAAAACCTTCTGGGAGTTGTATCGTTAAATCATCAAGAATAAATTCGCCGGTACTGGCTAGTCCAACAAAGGTATTTTTCATCTTCCCGGCTTTTACTGCTTGCTGAACCGCATGAAAAATTTCGTCATGACTATTAATGTCAGTAATATTAAGCGCCACTGCATCGATTATTTGTAGACGATTCGTTAACCAGTTAGCAATATTTCCAGAAACCGAACGGCCTATTTCATCGATGGCATTGTTAAGATTCTTTTGGGTGTGATCTTTTAAGAATATATAATTAATTGATGTAGATACCGACAAGGCTATTAGTAATAATACCGTAGTCACCATAATAATTTTATGGGAAAATTTTAATTTAATCACTGATGATCTCTCTTACTTTATTAGCTAACTTCATGGCATTACCATAGCACTGGAAATATCTAGATCCAACTTCCCGTTGCATTTAATCTTTTGAAAGCAACTTCAAAATTAATCTGATAAAATAACGCTATATTTTTATTGATAGTATCGCTAATTACTCTTATGGACAATCAACCTTTCAACCCATTACACGGCATTACCTTAAAAGCACTTGTTACCGAACTTGTTGAATATTTTGGTTACCCTGCGCTTAGTCAAAAAATAAAAATTAAATGCTTCACTGAGGATCCTAGTATCAATTCAACCTTAAAATTTTTACGTAAAACGCCATGGGCACGTGAAAAAGTTGAAGCACTTTTTATCAAAAATTATCATAAAGTGCATCAAACAAATGATGAAAAAAATAGTGGTCAATAATCTCACAAGTTACTCATACTCAATAAAAATTTTAGCTTATAGCGCAATAAACTAATTGCTTGATTAAAAACCTGTCACACTGACTCCATATTCATTATTTTTTGGAGTCAGGTATGAAACCCATTAATCACTATATTTTAACTTGGCAATGCCCTGATACTTCAGGAGTATTAGCAAAAGTTTCTCAGAGCCTTTATCAACACGGCGCTTTTATTACTGAAACCTCACAGTACAGCGACCCGTATACCTCTATTTTTTTCTCGCGTATCGCATTTGATGACAGAAACTTAACCGTTTCAATTGCACAATTCCGTCAAGCCATAGCCGAATTAGCCCAACCGCTTGCGATGAACTTTCAATTAAGAGAACGTGATGATTTTCCAAATGTCGTTATCGCGGTATCTAAAGATGACCATTGCTTGGTGTCGTTATTAACTAAAGTTAAAGCAGGTGTTTTACCTATTAATGTTGCTGCTGTGGTTTCAAACCATCTGGACTGCCAAGCTTTAGTTGATTGGCATAAAATTCCTTTTCATCACTTACCTATTTCTTCTTCGACAAAAGCGCAACAAGAAAGTGAACTACAAGCCTTATTAATAAATTACAAAACAGATTTATTAGTGCTTGCGCGTTATATGCAAATTTTGTCTGATGATTTCTGTCAACAATGGCAAGGTCGAGCGATTAATATTCATCATTCTTTTTTACCCAGCTTTAAAGGCGCAAAACCTTACCATCAAGCCCACCAACGTGGTGTGAAAGTGATTGGCGCAACCGCCCACTATATCACTAGTGACTTAGATGAAGGACCTATTATTGTGCAAGAAGTAAAAGCCATTAACCATAGCCTGACGATAGAGCAGATGGTTCATAGTGGTCACGACATTGAAGCAACAGCATTGTCTCATGCGGTTAGAATGCATGCCGAGCAGCGTGTCTGTTTGAATCAGGGCAAAACAGTTATTTTACTTTAGCGGTTAATTTATAAGGTAAACGTAACGAGTAAAGTACCCAATACGCTGGGTGCTTTACTGTTTTCATTCACTATTTCTGCTACATTAAGCCATAACCTTTTGTCTTAATTAGTTGTCTTTTCCGATGATCCACTACCAAATAACGCCTCAAAATCTAAACAGTCATTTATTTTTGGTTACGCTTTCTTTTACCACACAAGTTGATAAGACTTACCATTTATCGCTACCCGCTTGGTTACCGGGTAGCTATATGATCCGTGACTTCGCAAAAAATATTATGGAAATTAGCGCTTATAACAGCGATCAAAAAGCCGCTCAAAATACTGCGGCAATTGCGCTGAATAAAACCGACAAACAAACTTGGCAATTTACCGCAACAAGTGTCAACACTTCAATATGTTATCAAGTATTCGCTTTTGATTTATCGGTACGCACCGCTTACTTAGACAGTGAACGTGGCTTTTTTAATGGCAGTTCAACTTTTTTACAAGTGCAAGAATTGCCAGATGAACGCTGTCAGTTGACTATTGCATTACCACAAGAATTAACGACCAAATCGTCGCCACAGTTAAATAGTTGGCGAGTTGCCACGGGCTTAACACGCGCTAAAGGCACTGATAAATATCAATTAGGTGATTATATTGCTAAAGACTATCAAGAACTTATCGATTGTCCTGTTGCCATTGGTCACTTTGATGCTTTTGAATTTGTTGTCGAAGGTGTTACCCATCACTTAGTCTTTACTAGCCAACATTTTGGTGATCGGGAGCGCCTAAAAAGAGATGTAGCTAAGCTTTGCCAGCATCATATTAACTTATTTGGTGAGGTCCCTTTTAAAGAGTACTGGTTTATTACCCATTTGTTAGGCAGCGGTTTTGGTGGGCTTGAACATAAAAACTCGACAATTTTACAAGCCAGTCGCTTTGATTTACCCAACCCTAATAAACCTGATGAAACGTCTGAAAATTATCAAACTTTTCTCAGCTTATGTTCACATGAATACTTTCACGCTTGGAATGTATGCCGCATTAAACCGAAAGAATTTATTCCCTACAACTTACAGCACGAAGTTCACACGAGACAATTGTGGGCCTATGAAGGCATCACGTCTTATTATGATGATTTTTCATTGTTTCGCAGTGGATTGATCAGTTTTGAAGACTATTTACTGCAATTATCTAAGACAGCTACCCGAGTATACCGGGGTAAAGGGGAACTAAAACAAAGTGTCAGCGACTCCAGCTTTGATACTTGGACCAAGTTTTATCAACAAGGACCAGATGGCGTAAATAATATTGTTAGTTATTATACTAAGGGCGCTTTAATTGCACTCTGGCTAGATTTAACGATTAGAGAAAAGTCAGCAGGAGTCTACAGCTTAGACACATTAATGCGCGAATTATGGATACATTTTGGTAGAACAAATATTGGTACCTGTGAGGAAGACTTTATAAACATTGCCAATATTCTCTGTAATGACGATATTACAGTGGCTTTTCAAGCCTTACTTAACAATGCTCAACGTATTGAATTAGCCCCGTTACTTAAGCAAGTAGGTATTGCCTTTACTGCTCAAAAGTTCAAGAAGTTTAATAGCTTAGAGACTACTGACAATAACGCTTATTCTCCTTATATCGGTGCACAATATAGCGCGCTACCTTCAGGCGTGAAGATTACTCAGGTTATTGAAAACTCTCCTGCAGCTGGAGCCGGCTTGGCAGTTAACGATATTTTACTTGCCGTAAATAATATCAAAGTGACTGAAAAATCGTTGCAGCAACTGGCTGATCATTTACCAGAAAATACTGAGCTAACCTGCCACTATTTTCGTGATGATCAGTTAATGACCGGTCACATTGTTTTTATTGATTCACCACTGGCGGCCATCGCTATTACAGAAGTAGACAGAACGCTTAGCAAAAAATGGCGCTGTAAAAATTAACTGTAAAAATTAACTGTAAATTTTTTGCCACAAAAAAGTAAAACGCTAGTGTAATTAAAAAACCACAAACTAGTAACAAAAGTTACTTTGTGCAAAAATAACCTTATTGCTTTCAAAACTAGAATATTAAGGGTTTAAAATGATCAAAATGAAACGAATTCACCACGTCGCTTATCGTTGTACTGATGCAAAAGTTACTGTTGATTGGTACAAAGAACATTTGAACATGGAGCTAACGGTAGCCATTGCTGAAAATGAGGTACCGTCGACTAAGGCACCAGACCCTTATATGCACATATTTCTAGATGCGGGCATGGGTAATGTTTTAGCCTTTTTTGAAATTCCTAATTCTCCAACCATGGGCCGAGATGAAAACACACCAACATGGGTACAGCACATCGCATTAGAAGTTGAAGATGTTGATGCACTTGTCGCCGCAAAAGAAGAGTTACAAAGTAAAGGTGTTGATGTATTAGGCCCAGTTCATCATGGTGTATTTAAATCAATTTATTTCTTTGACCCGAGTGGTCACCGCTTAGAATTAGCAGCGAATACCGGTACAGTTGAACAAATGAAAGAATTAAAAAGGGTTGCTCCTTTAATGATTGAAGAGTGGGCTGTTACTAAAGTTGCACCAAAACACGCGGCCTGGTTACACGAATAAAACTATTTTGCCCCTCGTTAATGGTCAAACAATATCCAATAAATAAAACTAAGCTATTATTTCTATTTAGCTTAGTTTATTGCTCACATGGTATAACCTAAAAATCACAAAAAATTTCTATCATTAACTGAACGAAATAGGACATTAGTACATAAAACGAAGAGTTTCGTATATAAAGCGAGCGTAACAATGTACTCTATTTATGATTATTTATGTAAGACATTAACCATAGAGAAAACATATTTTTACCATTCATTAACTTTTAAATAAATCAATAGACTTTAAAAACAATAAGTTAACCTTTCACACTCAATGAATTGTAAATAAATGTATATTTATAACTTGCGACATTTATAAACTAAGGTAAAGTATTGTCCAGCTACTTTGTAGCCAAATAAAAAAATGGATTGAATTGCACGGAAAGCCTTAACCTTCTCTTATGAGAGGTTACTTTTAAAGAATACGGATGATTAAGTTAATATCAGGATGATTGTTAATATTTAGGTCAATAGACCGATAAGGACAACCCAATAAAGTGTCAGGATGACCGATAAAAAATGAACCGAGTATTTAACGCAACATAAAAAATAATAATACGTTAAAGCTTATAAACGGAATTGCTAATAGGTTAGGATAACCACTTAAAGTTTGATGAAAACGATGACTTGTTCATCGTTTTTTTATGTCTGAAAATTAATCATGAAAAACACTATCGCTGTTTCCTACAATATAACGTAAAATAGAACCATTGAATTTAAAAACGAAATTATTTTATGTCTCGTACCAAAAAATCTAGAAAACAAGGCAATGGTCCTATCGGCGCAGTAAAAGATGATAAGAAAAAAGCCCTAGTTCCTGTTGATAGAAAACCAAAGAAGAAAACAGGAAAGCAAGCCGGCAACCGACAAAAAGAAGCTTTTGATGCAGGTAAAGAATCTCACTTACCTACAGAAAAGAAAGATCCGCGCATTGGTAGTAAAAAACCAATAGATCTTGGCGGACCGGTAACAGCGGCGGTGCAACCTTTTAAAGCCAAAAACAAAGTAAAAGCAGATAACTCTCCAATTGCTGCTATTCGTGTTGTTGAAGCTGATACCTCATTGCAACAAGAACTCTTGGCTATTGAAGAAGATAGCCGCTTGCAAAGTATCCTTGCCCAGCAAGATGAAGATATTTCGCTAAGTAACGAAGATGTTGATTATTTCAATGAAAAAATGGAACGTCATCAGCAGCTACGTGAGATACTCGGCATAGAAGATGAAGATGACGACGACGAATCACCTGAAACGGCTAGCAAAGCAAAATCAGGTGATGATCTTTGGGATAAATTTGACAACAGCGACCTGTCAAAATTCGAATAAGGCTTTATCATGTTTTCAACTCCTTGGATTTATATACTAGTTGGCGGAGTAATTATTATTGCTGCGCTTGCTTTTTATGCGGTGAAATTATTAAGCCAACTAAAAGCGCAAACAGCTAAAATAAAACAGGCAGAGCAAGATAAAAAAATTGCCTTAGCAAAGCACGATAGTAAGATCCTTAGTAGTGTCGTGATTATTGCCCACGCAATGAAAGAAGAGCAATGTGATATCGCTGAGGGTTGTTGGCGATTGAGTGTATTGCTCGATTCTTTAAAGTTGAGCAGTGGTTTGTCAGCAGAGTTTCCTGCAGTCTTTGAACTTTATGATAAAATTAAACATATGCCTATTCTTGATGCAAGAAAGAAACTTGCCAAAAATGAGCGTATGAAACTTGATTTTGAACGTATGAAAGCAGAGAGCGATTTATCCGCACAGATAAATATTGACGTTATCTCTTTGCATCAATATGCCCAAGAACGTATGAGTGCACTAGCAAGTTAACTTTTTACTAAGTTAATAACGCTTTGTTGCGCTCGATCAATATTGTTAATGTTTGCATTGTTAAACTGTTGCTTAGCATATACCCGTTACCATTCAATCTATATTTTGATTGATAACGCGTATATAAGTAATGGCTAACTCGGTAACCAACCATGCAAGCAAATCAATTTTTTGACCCTAAATTACTGTCTAAATATAATACCAGTGGACCTAGATATACCTCTTATCCAACGGCATTAGAATTTCATGATGAATTTTCTGAACAAGATTTCATCCAAGCAGTGAAAGATTCACCCAACCGTGAATTGTCCTTGTATGTACATATTCCCTTTTGTCATAGCCTTTGCTACTACTGTGGCTGTAATAAAGTTATTACCCGCCACCGTGACAAGGCCGATACCTACTTAGAGTTTTTAGCGGAAGAAATTAGTTCACGAGCTGAATTTTTTACTGACTACACCGTTAAACAACTCCATTGGGGTGGCGGCACACCCAGCTTTTTAACCCATATCCAAATCACAAAATTAGTCTCTTTATTAAAAGAAAAATTCACTTTTGCTGAACATGTAGAAATGAGTATAGAAATTGATCCGCGTGAAATTGAAATGAACCTTGCTGAACACCTCTTTGATTTAGGTTTTAATCGTCTAAGTATTGGCGTACAAGACATTGATAAAAAAGTACAAGAAACAATTAATCGTGTGCAATCAACCGAATTTATTAGCGACTTTATTGCCCATGCAAAGGCAGTGGGCTTCAAATCAGTTAATATCGACTTGATCTATGGTTTGCCTCACCAAACTATAGAAACCTTTACAAAAACGCTTAAAAAAGCTCATGAGATGGATGTCGACCGTATTTCATTGTTTAGCTATGCACATATTCCAAACCGATTTGCTGCCCAACGTAAATTACGTGACGAATGGTTACCCAGCGTGCAAGAAAAATTTGCCTTAATGAAACTTGCCATCGAAAAGCTTTGTGGATTTGGCTACGATTTCATTGGTATGGATCACTTTGCTAAACCTAATGACGAACTTTCTATTGCACAAAAAGAGGGTTCCCTGCACCGTAATTTCCAAGGATATACTACAAAGGGTGGTTGTGACTTGTTAGGATTAGGTGTTTCTTCTATTAGTAATATCGGTACTTCTTTCAGTCAAAATATTAAAGAATTGCAAGCCTATTATAAAGCGATAGATACTAGAAAAAATGCACAAGTGAAAGGGGTTAGCTTATCAACAGATGACGTGATCCGTGGCGAAGTTATTCGTGAATTAATGTGTAATTTATATATTGATAAAAAACAGATCAGTAAAAAGTACGACATTGATTTTGAAGAATATTTTGCTGAAGATTTACCACTACTGAAAACATTTATCAGTGATGGTTTGGTTGAAAATACGGCTGATTTTATTAAAGTAGATCAGAAAGCGCGTTTGTTGATTCGTAATATTTGCATGAGTTTTGATGCTTATATGAAGAAGTACATAAAGACGCAAAGTTTTTCTCGCGTAATATAAAATAAAAATATTTAACAATTACTATTTAGTGTCAGAAAACTTTACAACCTTGTATTTTAAATCGAAAAAAAACTTGTAACTACTTGTAATAAAGTAAATTTATTTGTTGGTATGATTTTTGCAATTCAAAGTGTAATTAACTTAATACTTTCCAATGTTACTACAAGGTTATTTATGCTTATAAAATCTTTACTTAAAGGTTTATCAATTTCGTTACTACTTTCTGCTGCTTTCTCCTCAAGCGCCGATGAATTTATTATTACATTTGACGATGCAGGGGCACATGGCACTGTTTTAGACAACGAATATTCTGCTGGTGGTATTGATACTATTGCAGGTTTAGACATTACCTTCTGGGCACAAACAGCTTGGAATAAAAATGACTACGTTAGTGGTATTAATAATGTCAATAATGCTAATGAAGACCTGTTTTTAACGCTTTTTAATAGTGACGCCCCGAGCAGTTCAACAGACCCTGACTTATTAGTTAATAAAGGTAATATTGCTATTATCCACGAACGCAATAGCGATTGTGATAAAGCCCAAAATACATGTACAAACCCTGATGACAGGTATGAATCAAGTTCAAATATACATGGTGGATTTATGTTTGTTCAGTTTAGTCAGCCAGTTTCGGTTCACTCAATTGGTTTGGCTGATATAGAAAATACCAACGAGCAACGTGGTCAGTTTGGCTTTATTAATTCTGCGGGTTCATTTCTAGGTTATAAGAACATGACCGCATTAGGGAATGGCTCATACACAGAGCAAACCTCTTATAAAAATAGCCAAACAATGGCACAAGCTTCAGCCGGTGATCTTATTTCGTATATTGTGATCAAAATGAAAGGATCTGGTGGTATAAACGACATCAAAATTTCAAGAACAACCCCTACCGCAGTACCAGAGCCCACTTCCATAGTAATGCTAGGGCTTGGTTTATTAATGATGGCTAGATTACGTAGAAGTTAGTTTTACATTTATCTAATTTTTGAAACAAATAAAAAAGCCATCGTTTTGATGGCTTTTTTATTTGTATTTTAACATTTGATTGCATCTATTTTACTGCATTATAGGCTTGGTACTTTCCATCACTTGAGGTTGTAATTCTGTTTCTTTGCTAATTTATTTACAGTTTTGTACTTCAAGCTTTGAATATGACTCTATGTAAAATGGATTAAATTAACGTGATCAACTCATCATATTTCATTTAAAATATCACTAAAGCGAACATATTCTCACTTTAAATACCGTTATCAAGTTAGATGATGCGACAAAGATATGCCACCTTGTATTGCTATACCTTTAAGTATTTTTGTATGTAGGGAGTACGTACCTATACGTATTTCAGTCATTACAGGATTGAGTGGGTGTACTAAAAATAATATTAACAAACGTCAGAGTCATTTACTTTTTATATAACTGCCTTTTCCATAGCTGTTATCCTGATGCAAAACTTTCAAAGTATCTAAATTTAACGTAAATTAATTTCGCATTAACTCTGCGCTAATTAACGCGCGTAATTCGTCATTTTCCGTTTTTGACAGTGCCCGATTTAACATATCAATACTTTCATCATCCTTGCCAAGTTTAGACAGTGCCACACCTATATGATAAAGGGTATTGGCATTGTTAACATCTCTCGAATAACTGTCTCGTAAGTACTTCAAGCCTTGCTCATATTGTTTAAGAGCGACTAGAACCCAACCATAAGTGTCATTTACTTTCGCATCTAAAGGCGCTAGTTCCGCAGCCTTTTCAATAGTCGTTAGCGCCAGCGTATCTTGATTATCTTTCAATAATAGTAGTGCTAAGTTATTAAGTGAAAACACGTCATCTGATGCTAATTTAAGCGTTTCTTGATACCAATATACCGCACGTTTTATATCACCTTTTTGTTCTAAAAGGTTTGCATACATCCGCTTACTTTTCCAATCTGAGTTATTATTAGTTAACCAAAGATCAAGTTGAGTAAAGGCTTGCTGATGCTGTCCATTAAGCCAATATATTTTTACTAACAGTAGATGGTTTTGATAATCAGTAGCTTGCTGATACGCAACAATGGCAAATTTAAGCGCGAGAGAGTATTCTTTTTGAGCTAAATAGACAGTAGCCATTAAGCTATTCATTTCTGACGTTTTTTCTTTAATCCCCTGTAAGCTATTAAGTGCAGATTGAATATCCCCCATTGCATATGAACGTTGGGCTGATATTAGTTCAAGTTGAGCATTATCTATCGACAGCGCTTTCAAAGAGTCCATTGTTTTATCAAATGCTAACCAGTCTTTTGCTTGTATCTGTAGTTTGGCAATTTCCATTAATCGCTCTGCATCATTCAGGTACATGCCAAACATAATTTTTAATGTTTTAGCTGCATGTTGATATTCTTTTTTTAGTAAATAAGCCTTAGCTTTTATAATGAGACCAACGGGTGATAAGGGCTCGATGCGATTAATTTTTTTTGCAATAACTAACGCTTTATCTGCTGCGTTGGTTTTAAGATAGAGGTCAGCTATTTTATACTTCACTAATAATTGCTTGCCATCTAATCTATCTAGCAATTCATATGGTGCTAAAGCTTCTTTAAATCGCAATTGCTTTTCAAGAACTTCAGCATACAAAAGGAGTGCATTTTTATTATTTGGTGATCGAAGCAGCATATCAACTAATATAGCTTCACTTTCACTGTACTTTCCTTGTTTAATAAATAGCTGCAACTGGTTTATCTTAACAATTTCATCATTTGGTGCTTTTAATAATGCCTCTGCAAAGAGTTTTTCTGCATTATCATCATCATTAATCGCTAAATAAACTGTAGCAATAAAGTTTAGTTCTCCCACATTATTTTTCGATGGATTGTAAATAAGTTTTGCTAATGTAAGTGCTTCATCGTACATAGCTAAATTCATATAGTTATAACCTAACATCAACTGAGTACTGCTGCTTGATTGCTGGCTATTTAAACTTTCTAATAAGCTCATAGCTTGAGCTTGATTACTCTCGCTGTCTGATTTTATTAGAGCTATGACATATAAGTTTTTAATGTTTTTTTCTGCTGCGACAATTTTAGGTAGCAAAGGGTAAAGCTCAATAGCATCGTCATTATTATCTGTCTGCAACATTGCTGTTAACAACAATGTTGCAACTCGATTAGAGATAAAAGATTTCTCAATAGGCTTTAACAAGTCAATAACTCTTATCGGGTTATTTCTCTTATTGGCTATTTCAGCAAGTATTTCACGTGCATTAATACTGGATGGGGTTAATTCGAGGTACTTTTGCAAATAGTTAAGTGATGACTGATATTGTCCTTCCATGTATAAGCTGACACCGTAAATTAACAACACGGGTGCATATTGGTTTAAAAACTCAGGCTCAATTTGACTAAATTGAATATTGGTTGTTGCTAACAAAGCTTTGGCTTGCGGAAGTTGTTCCATTTTTGCTAAATATATTGCCTTTAACAGAGCAGTAATGGGATCATCAGGTAATATTTGTAAAATTGTATCGATATCTAATTTGGCTTGCGTCAATTTGTTTTGATCAAGCGAAATACTAATTCTTGCACGCAATGCATCATTATAATTGGGAGCAAGATCAATCGCCTTATTATAGGCATAAAGTGCTTCTGGGAGTTGTCCTTTACGACGATACATTTCGCCTTCAAAAAACCAAACTAATGGCGAGTTGTCCGAAGCAAGTCTTGCTTGTTTAACAAACTGTTCAGCTAAGGTGTTATCTTCACTTCGTAAAGCAACTGAGGCGAGTCCTAGTATAGCTTCTATATATTGTGGGAATAACGCTAATGCATCATTAAAACTTAACGTTGCTTGCTCATATTCTTGAAGCCCTAGATACGCATTACCGCGTAACACATGAATTTTGACATTAAGTTCATGATCAAAATTTCCGGTTTGAACGGTGTCTAATAATGCTTGGTATTTGTTTTGCAGTATTAATGAACGCGCTAGTGGAATAACCACTAATGAATTGTCTGCATTTAATGCTATTGCACGTCGAAATTGTTCTTCTGCTGCAGCTAATTCGCCCTCGTCTAGCAAAATCTTTCCAAATAATAATCGAGCTGGTAAGTTATTTCTGTCTTCTTTTAATAAATTTTTAACGTGGATAATAGCTTCATTATTTCGATTGCTTTTATAAGAGGCAAGCGCTGTTTCATATAGCACATTACTATCTAAAGTCTCCTGAGCAATGGCAGGTGAGCAAATTAGCGGCACAATAACAAAAAATAAAAAAATAAACTTAAAAGGGTGCATATAAACATTCGATGATACAAAGTCTGGGCTTATCATAATGCATTTGTTTATCTTTTGGCTACACCTTAACTTATAAATTAAAACGGGTTAAATTCGCCCTAAACTAAGCGTGTAACCTGCACTTTGAAGAACCAGCTCTGTATAGTCTCCATGGTTTACCTCACGCGCAATATCAATCCACTGGTAATAAACATTACGGTGTACTTTTGCCAATAAATTACGACGCACTAAAACATATAATTCGCCGTTTGCATTCATCGTTATCGGATGAGTTTCATCAAGCACGAATTCGTCATCTACATTAGTACTAACCGTCATTATTGATTTGTTATCATCTTGCCAAGCCCATTGCGTTAATACAAAAGGGGCGTCTTCAACGACAATCTTAACTTTTTCAGCGGGTGTCACTAAAAAGTACTCGTCGCGATCACCGTCGACTTCTCTTAATAAAACCGAAGCAAAAAGTTTAACTAACGATAACCGTTTAAATATTGTGCCGCCATAAAACCAGTCGCCATTACCTTTGACCTGTAGATCAATTTCGCCACAATACGGTGGGTTCCATGATTCTATCGGTGGTAATTTTTTAGTGTTACCTGGTGTTAGCTTATTTAATTGTTTAGAAATTTTGTCTAGTGACATTTATACCGCCAAATTATCCGCTGGATAGTAATTTTAAGACCTAAGGTAAAAATACAGTATGAGGAGACATTAGTAAAACAGCATCTAAAATTAAGTTAATAATCAGCAAAAAGTACAGTTAAGCAGAATGTTGCCCATAAAACGCTTAAAAGCAAAAATTTTTCTTGTCAATCTGCTTAAAAATACAATATACTCTCCGCGCCTTATCACTGGGCGCTTCAAGTAATATCAGTGGTGGCTATAG
>TARA_R110001592_G_scaffold112965_1_pt1 | contig 12938 bp, 13 predicted proteins | sample TARA_R110001592 | Tara Oceans TARA_R110001592 (sample SAMEA4398387) | marine metagenome | biome: Polar Biome; feature: [SRF] surface water layer (ENVO:00010504); material: water (ENVO:00002006), including particulate matter (ENVO:01000060) such as... | depth 5 m
TTTGCCAAAAGTATTCTTTTTGGCGTGCCGATTTCTTATTTATTTTTCCTGCCGTTTTTACTGGCTGATCGGTTTCATTTTGGGTTTTGGCAAAGTTATGTATCGGGTTTACTGTTACTCGTTGTGGGTTACTTTGTACACCGCGCGATAATGACGGCTATTGGGTGATTGGTTAGATTCTCTAGCAAGCTGGGCATCATTGTGACTGAAAGCCGATCAGCTGAACCGCTTACTCATATTGATTGTTGGAAAGTAAAAAGGCCGCTAATTAGCGGCCTTCGGGATCATCACTAGTGACAAAATGTCGTTCTCTAGTGAGAATTGCCGTGACGGTAGTTCTCACTAGAGACGATTCTGCACCTCCCGTAATACGGACGTTTGCGGAAGTTGTCGCATTAGAGAAAATACTGTTTTAGCGCTTGTGAAAATACTCATATAAAAATCAACAAGTTACGGGCGTGTCGGAAATGGTAAAAATTGCCAACATAGGCAAAGCTAAAACACCCAGAGTCCAATCAGGATCTGGGTATTCTATGTGTTTGATAGCTTAATCCTCCTTAATTGTGTTCCTTATTACAAGACATAACCGGTTCGCTTTTATTCGATTAAATTAACCTCGACTTCACCCAGTTCTTGTTGATTTATATAGGCGGTACTTTCATACATATTGCTAGCAGCAATATTGATCATTAATGTAATGTCGCTGGGCTCGCAGCTTTCGTCAACATGGTCTTCTGTTTGTTTTCGAGAAAACTCTAAATATTTATTGGTGGCTTCTTCGGTCAAGGTTATTACTAATTTAGTCGTCATACTATCCTCGATACTTTAATGATTGGGCTTTAGTGACTAGATGTCGTTCACGAGAGGGCTTTCGTGCCAACCGTATTACCGGTTGGGTTTTTGCTAAATAGTGCCTAGTCTGCGGCGCTTGCTCTGGTGGATTGAGTATTAACTAATCACTATCTGGTGAATGAGGATTTTCAAGCTCTTTGAACGCAGTAGCCATGGTTGGATTGTTTCTAGTCAGCTTCTTTACCGTAACATCTTGCGCCTTGTCATTTGCAAGACGTAGGTTGCGGTCGGTGCCAATCAAAGCGTCTTTTGTCTTTTGCAGGTGGTCTATCGACTTATCAATTTCGTCAATTGCTGTTTGGAATTTTCGTGATGCTAGGTCGTAGTTCTTGCCGAATGCTTCTTTAAAGTTGTTAAGATCATGTTCGAAGCTGGTGACATCGATATTCTGGGATTTAACAAGCGCTAGCTCTTGTTTGTATTCTAATGAATTCATCGCCGCGTTCCGAAGGAGTGTTATTATGGGGATGAAAAACTGGGGTCTAATAACATACATTTTGGGATAACGATAAAATACATCCACTATCCCTGTATTGTAGAGTTCGCTGTCTGGCTCAATTAGCGAAACCAATATAGCGTATTCGCAGCCCTTTTCGATCCGATCCTTGTCTAGCTCTTTCAGGAAGTCTTCATTCTTCTTTTTGGTAGCGGTAGTGTCCATCTCATTTTTCATTTCAAACATTATGGATACGATAGGCGTACCTTTTTCGTCCGAATCCCGGAAGATGTAGTCGCCTTTGCTGCCAGATTTAGCGTCATTGTCCTTTTCGAAATAGGCTCTTGGAAAAGCGGTGGCACGGATACGGTTAAACTCGGTTTCACAGTGTTGTTCGAGGGTTTCTCCAACCATCTTGGTGGAAAGGCGAGCTTTCATGTCACGAAGGCGCTCAATTGCATCATCGCGATCTTTGATTTGTGTTTCGTATTTGTCCTTGAGGGATTTCTCAGAAAGCTGCTTCTCAAGTTCTGCTCGGTTTAGATTGTTCTGAAGCTGGTCTCGCTCCTTTGCGATGAGGCCGATAGCCTCATTAACCGCAAGTTTGCGATCCGTTTCGCTGGCATCTAGCTTTGCCTTAAGCTCTTGGATAGTGGCATCTTTCTTTGCCGCCGCTTCTTGGCGCTCATGTGAAAGGCGAGCTTCTAGTAGCTTTGAAGTAGATTCATTGTCATGTTTGGTTTGTCTTAGCTCATTAACTAATGCGTCGCGCTCTTTCTCTGCTGCGGCCAATGCTTCCGTAACGGCGAGCTTTTGAGCTACTACGCCTGCATCGAGCTTTGACTTTAAGTCTCGAATTTCGGATTCTTGAGTGGAGGTAGTCTTTTGCATTTCGCCAATTGCTCGCACGCGCGCGAGTTCAATGGCATTTTCCTTGTCCTTTTCGGCGAGCTCAAGACGTTCATGTAGCTGCTTATCGAAATCTCGATCACGAACTTGCTTTAATATGTCCGCATATCCGGCTTCGTCAATCTTGAAAGCTTTTGCACAGTGCGGACAAATAATGTTGTGCATACATATTTCCCTTTAGTCAGCGTATTTTTTGTTGGGATAAATTTTAACTCATTTTCGGGAAGGACTAGAATGTAATTCCGATGTGTAAATAATCCCTCACGTCGTTGTTAGAGTGCTTATATTTGTGGGCTGCTCCTTTAGTTCGAGATGCGGACTACGTTGGAGGGGTTTCGTTTATACTTCATTTCGTGGATGGTTGTTAGGTTAATGGCTAAATAATAGGAAGAAAGGTTGCTGGAGGATTTCTTAAAATTTCGATCTATTATAGCTTGGAATATTACTACAATTACTCGCTATCTTCTCACTCATAGGGGTTTAACTAAAGCATAACAGTGCTGCTCGTTACTTGCTTTTGACAAGCACAATTCTTGTTCTACTATTTCGTTAGGCGAGGTTCGTGTTCTAAAAATTATCCTAAAGCCTGGATTCAGTGAAAAGTTAAACTATATCAATGAGAAATAGATTGATATTTAGTAATATATTTAAAATTATTGACTAGTTAAAATTTATTGCCTTCCAAGGATTGGATTGATTTTATCTCGCAATGATTTTTCTAGCATCGGCATTATTATGTCGTAGTTCGTAACATCAACCTTAATTGTACTAAATCTAAAGTTTTCAGTGTTCATATTGGTTCTAGCTTTTAACTTTAAGCTTGTTGTTGGTTGTTCTAATTTAAGGTTAAGGTGTGTTAGCAGCCTCTTTGACACTCTCTTTGACTTACCTATATACAGAGGCACCCAGTCACCAAGAGATGTATGTTTTTCGGCTCGCTTCTTTTTCGTGTTTGGAGTCCAGTTTTTTTTATACTCAGGAAGTTCCCAGTTATACTGAAAATAATTGAACCACGATTCAAAATCATTAAATGAAGTGTTATTTTTTATTTCTACTAAATAGACTCCAGGATAGTCATGCTGATTAATTAAATTCTCATTTCTTATATTTCCGGAAACTTCAAAATTTAAACTTTCAGCTATTTTTGAAAACCCAATTAATGTTTCGGTTAGAGCGCTATCTATTTCAGTGATTCTATTCATGATGTAGCCTATATTTATTTTTTTGAATTTATTTGGTAATTTCTAAAATGCTGGTCTAACTTGTCAAATAAAGAACGTTAGAATAATAGCAAAATTTCCTAGAGATTAATGACCCGATTACTTTATAGTATGGTAAGTATCTGGAAAATTAGGACTAAGTTTTGATCTATATTATTCATTGTCTATGATCATAGCTCCTCGCGCAATTAAATCAATAACTTGGCCTAACATAGAAGTTAGAGTCACGGGGATGAAAGCCTAGATGCTATCTTCTATTTGGCTTTGATGTTCTTGATATAACGCCTCGCAAAGTGACTCAAATGCACGAGGCTGTGTTACCAAAAGGTATGCAATTGCAAAACAGTCCATATAGGTAAACATATGGCATAGATGCCAGCCGTATTCTACTAGTAATGCGGATAAGCTTATTCGGCGGTAGCCAAAATTAGTCCACGGGATATCTTCTTGTAAACAGAGCCATTCACGCCCGCAAAGCGCTGGAAAACGTTTTTCAATAAAAGCTTGTTCATATTTTTTAGAATTACAGAGTATAGCGCCGGGCTCCGCGAACCATTGCTCTACTTCTGCGTTGTTGAACATTCTGCCAGTTAGCATTTCATTAGAAATCCCAGTGATTTCGATCACTTCGTCAGAGATTGGATTTGGCGGTGCCTCATAGCAAGACAGCATATCATCGATGCTTGTTAGTCGTTGTGCAGACGGGCTATAGCGAACTTTCAATGCGCCGAGCTCAATGATGTCACAGGCATCGACGTGGATTCCGTTTGTCTCCGAATCGACAATATACATAGTTATCTCATCGCCAATAGGGGGGCAGAGCGAAATTGGCCAATTAATAAGATGCTTGTTGCCGCTCAGCGATTCAAGAAGGCGCATTTGTGTTCGGTTAGATGTAACGTTAATTAAGTCGATGTCGCGCTGTGGGCGACGTAAGCTGCGCATTCCAAACTTCATATAATTAACACTTCCATGTCTAGTGAAATGCTTATTATCAGAATTTGTGCGACATATTCTGTCGCTGGGTTGTTGTTTAATCATTACACCGACATTCACTTAACTTGATGAATGGTGAATTGTTTGCGGAATGTTTCTGCAGAGATGAGAGTGTTTACTAATGATAGATGCAACAACGATAGCTAGCTTTTTATCGTATTTTCTGAAAATTGGTGGTAATAGCTCGCAAATTGAGAATGCCGACCAGATCTCTAGCGGATGGGATCAATTTGACGATGCGTTTGGAAGATTTTCTCCAGGTACAGTTTCGGTTTTTGGAAATGGTCTGCGGGGAGGGAGTGATGAGCTGCTATTAAATATAGCCTCGAATTTGGTGTTAGAGAAAAGTTTTCCCGCATTATATATAAGTATTCGAAAAGATAAATTAAGTGTGCGTCAAAGAATAGCATCAGCAAAGCTATCAATAGAAAGAGAATATGTGCAAGGGTTAGAAGATGATTTTGATACAAATATATTTGATTTGTACTCGAAGATACAAAAGGAGCCGTTCACCATTCTGGAACGTGGAATAATGACTCCTGATGATTTGATTAGTATTTTTGATAGCCCGTCCCTTCGAGATAAAAATTTTTCATGTATATTCATTGAAGGCGGCGAGGATATTGTTACTCAGTGGAGCTGCATTCTTGGTGCGTCAGCGCCTGCATTCCTCCTGTCCTTTTTAAAATATATTGCAATAAGGTATAAATCTCCAGTTCTTACAACTTGGGGGTTGGAGGAAAACGAACGGTCTTATTTTGATCTTTCCTATTTCGCCGAAATTTTTAAGTTCGCTGACAAAATATTCAAACTAAATTCTGATACCAATTATATTGATCATCAGGCCACCGATTTAAGAGGATTATGCACCGGTGTGTTGGTAGTGAATTTGCTTGCAAGTGCAAATGGCATAGGTCACGCCATCTTCAATTTTGATGCGCCGTACTGTGTTATTACTGAAATGTCTAGGGTTTCTTGATTATATTCCCCGGGATAAGCATGTTTATCATTCAAGCTGTTGTGCAAAAAATTCAGCTATTGTTAGGAAACCAATGATGGATACGACATCTGCTTCTAAGTTATTAGCCCTTCTACTGAAAGTGGAAAATGCGCAAAGACCTGAGTCAGCCAGTGTATTTAGCGGCTGGGACGGAATTGATGATTCGTTTGGCCCATTTCAACCAGGCACGTTGTCCGTTTTTGGAAGCCTACGTTGCCGCAGCGCTGGCGCACTTCTTTTAAGTTTAGCGACGAAACTTGCGTTTGAGCAGGGGCTGTCTTGTCTATATATTAGTCTTAGAAATAATGAGCGCGCTGTTGATCTTCGCGTAGCGCAAGCGCAGCTTGGAATAGATTACCTTGAGCTACGTTATATCGAGAATGAGAAATCTATTAATGCTCATCATACCGTGTTAGAGGAAAGCCCACTTGACGTTTTTGAGAAACGGTCGTTTACGCCTGACGAGATTATTAGCGTTGTCGGGGATCTATTTAGCAGTAAGAAGCGGTTTTCTTGTGTATTTTTTGACAGTGCAGAATTACTGATTGAGCACTGGAATAGCTTTCTAGGCGAAGCAGCCGCTGCGTTCGCCCTTTCTTTTTTTAAAGCCATCGCTATCAAACACCAGGTGCCGGTATTGGTTACGCTCGGGCTTAAAAGTGGAGAACACTATTCTGAGCGGTATAGGGCCAGCCTTTCTGACTTTGAGCAACCACGGGAAGTTCTAAGGTTTGCCGATAAGGTTTTTATTGTGGATCGCAGGGACATCCAAACAAATGACCCTGCCGACAAAGGTTCGATTACATTGTGGCCTATTACGGGTAACTCTGGAATTGGCGTAGGCATGAGAATCAATACTAGAACTGGCCGGGTTCAAGAGATGTCGGAATAAACGGGAGATAGTAAGTCCACTTATGGGCAGCTATATAATGTTGCACTGCCTCACCAATTTTGGTCAGCCACATGAAGTTATTAGGTTTTTAGACAAAGTTTCCCTATTATATTTGGCATATGTTCGTTTCGGTAACCGACGAGCTGGGGAGTCAAATATCTACCTTCTGTCTGGCGAGCCACCTCATTATGAATTATGACGCGACAACCGGTAGTATAGGTAACACCTGAGTGGCAGATTTGATGAGCGTGCTGATATCAGGTGTATTTCATAACTATGCTGTACTTAATATTGAGTGTTTTATCGTAAATATTCATAAATAATTATTGGAATTAAAATGACTATTGAAGAGCTAGTGGAAAGAATTGAAGCCAATAGATACGATGAAAAACAACTCATTAATCTTTATAACAACGCTAATGCCAATAATGATCTAAGCGAAGAGAAAAAGGAAAACTTAATCGAAGCGATCGAGAAAAATACTAGATTGCGATTTCCTAAGGCAGCTAAACGCATTTTTGGTGCAAAAGAATCTGTCGCAACTGAAATGCTGGAAAAGCTTTATACAAAAATATCTGCTTCATATGATTTGACTGGTAATAAGCTTAAAAATGGGGTTAAAACCGGAGGGCTAATGATTTCCGGTAAGCTTTATATTGAAGTCTATATTTCTTATAAAAACGCAGATAATCAAGGTGTTTTTTTGTCTTTGACACAAGATGCAGTCGATGACGAGTTGGTAGTAATCGTAAGGCGTTACAGTACACGCAAGACTGAATCTGGGGTGAAGGGGGAGAAAACGGGAGGGATAGACCGCTTTCATGAATTTTCGAACGTATATGAAGAATACTTGAAAGAGATTCTTTGACGCTATCTGTTTATGTTTCTCTCGCCGCGTAGTTTTTGAGAGCGCCTTGCAGTGTTTCGTGTATTTTTTTTCTAATCGCAATGGGGGATATGACTTCTACCTTGTCGCCAAACCCAAGAATCCACCAGATTAGATCTTTTCTGTCAAGAACCGAGGCGGTTACGGTAACCCAGCCGTCCTCCGCGTCGACTATATTCTGATCTTCCGAAATAGGTGTTTCCTTAAGATGATGAGCTGAATCCTTCGTCATCTTCAGTTTGAGTTTAATTCGTTTGTTTGAGTTCAAATAGCCAAATGCCCCTGTTTCTTCATATTTCCTGAGGCTGAAATCTTTTGGTATGCGTGCATCATCACTTGTGACGGAGCAGGCTTCAATGCGGTGTAAAGCGAGTTGCCTAATGTCTTGGTAATCCCAGAAAGTACAAACTAGGTAGGTGACCTGATCTCGGAACACGAGTCCAAGAGGGTGTACCTTAACTTGCTGTTTTGTTGCGTAGTCCAGTACAAGGATTTTCTCACGAAGTAATCCGTCGTACACGGCATCTAGTACTGATTGGGGAATTTCTGCAGGCATCAATCTAAAGCCGCGAGGAATCCTAGCCACTTTTTCATCAAATAACGCTAAGCTAGACGAAAACGAATCCAGCACGCGCTTGGCGGCCCGTTCTTGGGGCACGAGATACTGTGCGATACCGCTTGGTAATCTGCTTGAATACTCCCGGGAGGCAATTATAAAGGCAAGGGCTTCAAAGGGATTCATGGCTTCGTTCCGCGCATTGTGTCCCGCCATATATGACCAGCCGTAGGGCTTGCTTCTTTCGTCTAACACGATTGCATGAGTGGCGCTGACTTCATGTAGATCCCTTTGAATCGTTCTCTGCGTTACATCATGGCCCGCATCAGATAGGTAACCCATAAGGCGATCGGTAGATATTTTTGCTGGTTCCCGAGGTATTAGGCTAAGCAAAGTCATAATTCGTTCGGTTTTCTTACCCATTTTGCTCCCTCAGCAAGTATCTAGTTGATCAAATTGGTGCGACAAAAAATGTCGTTGATATACGGACAATAGCCATATTGGTCAGAAATTGCGAGTGGGTTGTATGGATTTGGTCTTGGGTTGGCTAGTGATACCAATCACAGGCTTCCTGAAATTTGCCCAGTCTACCGTTGAAGGAATCGGATAACCCATTATAAGCATCGAAGTAGAGTTCCTTAGGCTTATTGGTGAGGTAAGCAAAGTGGCCGTCGGTGTGGGGGATATTCCTGAGTCGTAAAATTTACTATCCCCCCGTTAAGTTAGCGCGGGAAACAAGGCTGGTGGGGATGATAATTGGTACGTTATTTTTGTGGTTTGAGCGCTGCCAATTTTTGGCCCCAAGAAGCTCGAAAATTGAAAAGAGTGTGCCCGTCCCTTTTGCTGTCATTAGTGCGTTCATATGACGGTCAATTGCAAATAAATGGCCGTAAAAGGTGAGATATCAAGTGATAATTAAAGATGTAGTCTACAAGCTGCCTAACCTAGAAATTGTGTGGATACATTCTGAGCAGAGCTTAGTATTAAATTGGACGCCACTTCATCGATCTTACGTGGGGTACATCATTTCTGATTGGACAGGCGGAATGTCTATTGATGTAGGATTAGGTCGTGATGTCAAACCCGCTCAGGATAAGAAGCTAACTGATTGGGTATACAGTGATAATTCTGCTCCAGTCGAAATCTGGAAAGCGACAATCCCAAGCTCAATCTGCAATGCAGTTGATGTGATCCCAGATTCAAAAATCGAGATAATCGCATTTGCGTCGAATGAATCTACATTTGCAGACTTGCTGATGAGCAATCCACACTTAGCCTGGTTAAGTTACGGCCGATTTAGAGACGAACAATGGAGTATCAATAAATACATGGCGTTAATTGCAAAAAAGCAGCACAACATTTTGAAGGAACTAGGTTTTCCTTCGACGAGGAGCGTTGCAAAAATATTACGGAGTTATTCGGGTTGTCCTCTTACTTCGGATGACTTACATAAATTTATGGAATTGCTAGGAACGGAAATAGCGCGTATATTTTTCGTCCTTCATCCGAATCTCTATTACGAGCAAATTGCATTTCTCTTGCGATTTCCCCATCTATTATCTGTCTCGTTGGGCCATTTTATTACAACGTTTGAAACTCCAGAAATACTTCAGCCGCTTGAAGTACTTTATACCTGTGAATCGAACTTGGCATACGTTAGTGATTTTGAGAAATGCAGTGATAAAAGGAGCTTGCTCTCTCTGATTAAACGAATTAAAGCTGAAGATGGAATAGGAGGTTTATAATGAAAGTCATTTTCTCCCATGGCCTGGAGTCCGGCCCATGGGGATCAAAAATCAAGTATCTTGCTAGTGTCGCGATTGAAATGGGTTGGGAGGTTGATAGCATAGACTATAGCGGTATACGCAACCCTGATGATCGTGTAAATAAATTGTTGGAATATCTAAATCAAGAAAAACAGCCATTTCTCCTGTGCGGATCATCCATGGGCGGTTACGTTAGTGTTGTTGCTAGCAAATATAAAAAGCCGCTGGCCATGTTTTTAATGGCGCCTGCATTTTATTTAACTGGTTACAGAGAGCAAATATTTTTTCCCAGTGGGAAGGTAACAATCATCCATGGCGTGTCAGATGATATTGTTCCATTTGAAAACTCGCAGCGGTTCGTGAGAGAGCATCATGAGACGGAATTGCATTTGATAGAATCTGATCATAGGCTTAACGATAGCCTTGAGGTGGTTGGAAAAGTATTCAAGCATGTTCTCGAAAATTTGAGCCAAGCGGACAAAAATTAATAATGGCTTGGGCAAAATGCGGCCAATTTTTGATAAATCTCAGCGTATACCAATGCAATCAAAGTTGAGGTATTAATCGGCAAGAAAAGCGTAGTCCCTATACTCCGTAGTTTAGAAATTCGCTGGATTTTCTGTTATTGGAGAAAATAGTGTATTGCAACAGGCAGAGATAAGTGCAATCGTACTTGGAGTAAGAATTATTTTATATAGTAACAATATGTCTTATAGGGGTAGGTATGAGTAAGAATCAAGCAGATTTTTTTCCGCAAGGAGTTGCGGATAAACTGAAAACCTATGTCTATAGGCTCATAGATCCCAGGAATGGTGAAACCTTCTATGTTGGGAAGGGTGTTGGGAATCGAGTATTTGCTCATAGCCGCGAAGAAGTTGATAAGGAGGATCCACGCAGTAAGTTCAAGCGAATCAGGGAAATTCGTGCAGCTGGCTTCGAAGTTGCTCACGTCATACATCGCCATGGTATGGATCATAAGACAGCATTTGAAGTGGAGGCTGCACTGATAGACGCGTACCCAGGTCTTACGAATATCGTTGGGGGCGCTGGTAGTAACGAGTTTGGCGTAATGCACGCTGAGGAAATAATTAGACGTTACGCAGCGAAGCCTGCGGAATTCCAGCACAAGGCGTTGCTTATCAGCATCAATCGTAGCGCTGCCGAAAACTCAATCTACGAGGCTACGCGTTTTGCTTGGAAGCTTAGCAAATCTAAGGCGGTTGAGGCTGAGTTAGTTCTGGCTCACATTCAGGGAATGATTGTAGGTGCCTTCGTGCCTGAAAAGTGGTTGCCGGCTACTGCAGAGAATTTTCCGGGAAGAGAAGATGTTCCTGGTAGACTTGGTTTTATTGGCTCCGAGGCTTCAGAAGATATTCTGAAGTTGTATGTTGGTTGCTCAGTTCCGGATGCGTTTCGAAAGCGCGGCGCAGCAAATCCAGTTAAGTATACTTGGGGTAAAAATGTGATTTAACAAATATCTTAATCAGGCGACGGTAGAGGCATGACTGAGGTGTCGTCCTGATTAAGATATTGGCGAGTTACGGCGAGAAAAGCGGAAGTCCAGGCGGATCTTAGCCTTCGATGACGGGATAGCAGGCATCGCCCCATAATGTATCTGGTGACTCAAGCATAATTTCGAGAATAATCGGTATGAAACAACCCATCAGCTTGGCGCAGTCCTGAAGCTGCTGACGGTTTACTTTACTTCCCCATGTTGAGCCGCCGTGGACAATCTGATTGCGCAGTGTATATATGCGGCTGAGGATAATGGCTATTACCTTTTCAGTTACTCGTGATCCGAGTGCTTTATGCGCGGCAGCGTTGGCTTTGTTGAAATCTGCCTGCCATTCCTCATCGCTTAGTTTCCCTTTTTGAAAGTCCCAGAAACGCGGGAAGATATACTGGTTTTTCAACAAACTGCGGATTGTGCCTGGAAATTCATTCCAGATGAGGTTCTCGAGTTTGCGTGATTTGTCGAGAAGGCAAAGTTTGCTGATAAACTCGTTGAATGCTTCGTGTTCAGCAGTGCGGTAGCGGTCGTCTACATCGAAGGCATAGGCTGCGTTGAAGGCTACCCAAAGGAAGATGAATTTTCCGTCGATATCGTCGGACGATTCCGCCGCTTTGAGCCAACTCAGTGCTCGATGTATCCTCAGATTCAGATTTTCAGGATAGCCATCTCTAACTTGCCTGTGGCGATGCTTAAGCTCGTCGAACATGTAATTACCTCCCCTGTGATACTGGGTAAACCATTTCCATTATGAGGCCGCGCTGGTCTCGGGGTGGGTTGGCAGGAACTGTTGCTAATAGAAAGTCTGGATGGGTGGCCGATACAGCGGCGGCCATTGCGTCGAGAATATCATCGGCAGCAACAATTGAGGGCTTCGTTGACTCGCGAATGAGATTGAACAATGGCTTTGCGCCATTAAAGACTGATTCTAAAAGCTCTATTCGCTCCATAAATCCTTCGGGTGTGCGCTTGCTCCATTTCATGGGCTTCCCGCTCGCTAAGCCATAAAAAAGCAGTTCTGGGTGAACTTCTCGAATTTGTCCTTTAAGGTTTGGCTCGCTAGCAAGTAACTCATCGAGCTCTCGAATTTTTGGGGTTATTGCCCAGCTTTGTTTGCTGAGTTTTCGGCCGGTGAATTCATGGTTTAATACGCTGGCTTCTGGGTAGTTGCTGCAATAGATGGCTTGCCGAGTAGGTGATGGGAATACCGAGCTGCCCCGTCCCTGTCCCAGGATGCGCCGGCTAAGGCGGTCGCATTCTCGTTCCGCCCCTTCGTCTATTAGGCCGATGGGAATGTCAATGAAATAGAGGGCGTCGTCCTCTTGAAGTGCCGTGAGCTCTTTGATGCTGTTGATTACGCCGAAGCTTGGCTCGCTATTCCCTAAGCCTATGTAGATCCACCCGCCCTTACATCCGTCAATCCCTAACACTCTCATTATGAGCGATTACTCCTTGTTTTTTATTGATGTGGGGTCGAATAACCACTGTTTGATCTTATCCCTATTTTGCAAGGAAATCTGCTGTATTTCTGGGGGTGTCGAGGGGTCTTCAAATTCCACTCTGAGATTTTGTAGCATGTAGGCGACTAAGGCACCCCTTGTTTGTATTTTGAGCGTCTCATTTGTCATGCCGTAATCCCGGGCGATTAATTGCTTTTGGGCCTTGTTGAGTCTTGGGTCAGGGCAGAGTTCAAGGGGCACCATGCTTTGCCACGCAATATCCTTTTCAGCTGTGTTGTCCCCGACGAGTGTGAGCTCGGGACGGTCGGATATACGACTAAGCACAAAGTCACTGTAGTCCATTTTGCGCTCGCAGAACGCGCGGACGTGCCAACGCTGACCATTGAAAACGACGGTGTGCGGTTGAATAACGCGGTATTCAGGTATCGGGTTGCGCAGCGAGCTGTAACAGATTT
>TARA_R110001592_G_scaffold60133_2_pt1 | contig 12928 bp, 10 predicted proteins | sample TARA_R110001592 | Tara Oceans TARA_R110001592 (sample SAMEA4398387) | marine metagenome | biome: Polar Biome; feature: [SRF] surface water layer (ENVO:00010504); material: water (ENVO:00002006), including particulate matter (ENVO:01000060) such as... | depth 5 m
GAAAGAAGTGGTTAGTATAAAAGAAGATTATACATTTCACGCAGAATACAAGAGAATGTTTGATTATATATTAGATAATAATATGAAAATTGATATCACGGATAAGAGATTTATGATAGAAAGGTGTAAGAAGAATTTTAACGATTATTCCCAATGGGATGTTGTAAGGCAGGAATCCATAGATTATAGAGTATGAAAAGATTAGCAATTATACTTCCGTATGACGAGAGACATATAAAAAACTTTACAGACCACTTTAAGGAAACTATAAAAGAGAGTTCTGAAATGTATTATAAATTGATTTTTATAAAACAAAAATCAAATAGGCCTTTAAATAAGGGTAAGTTATTCAACATCGGATATCAGTTAATGAAAGACAAATTTGATTATTTTTGTTTTCATGATATAGATTTAATACCAATTTCTGATGAATGTAATTATTCTTATGAAGAACGACCACTTTCTTTAGTTAGTATGAGAAAACAAATGGATTTTGGAGAACAGGCAGAAGTCGAAGAATTTAATGATTTTACCTTACCATATGAAGAATACTTTGGTGGAGTAACTTTATTTACAAAAGAACATTTTGAGTTGGTAAATGGGTATTCTAATGAATATTGGGGTGTTGGATATGAAGATTGGGATATATTACTTAGATGTGTTGTAAAGGGATTACCAATCAGAACTGAAATGGAAAATGAAATAACAAAAACATATGGTACATTCAATGGTTCAACTTCTTATATGAAAATATTAGCAGATAATGCAAAAATTAGAAATGTAACTAACAAAGATTTCACAATATCAACTTGGTTTTTCGCAAAAGATGTTCCACCTTATGGTGAGAGTGTTGATAAGAATAGATGTGAATATTCTATTTTTTCAAGACCAGGATACCATACAGGATTATCATATACTCATGGTGGATTTTTAAAGTGTATTATTTGGACAAAAACTATTGGTAAAAGTGAAAGACATCCTGTTTTAATACAAGTACCTTTAAGAGCAGAAACTTGGTATCATTTAGGAATGGTGGTAGACGATAAAAAACAAACTTTAAGTTTATTTATAAATGGTACTAAAATAAAAACAGAGTCTTATGATGGAGAATTAATTCCATATCTTAACAAACCATATTATATAGGAGCAGGTGATCCTGATTTATCTGTTTGGAGAAATTTTTTCAAAGGATATATATCAGAAGTGGGTTTGTGGTCTGAGGCACTTTCAAGACATGAAATTGAAAATATTTTCAATCAAGGAATAACCAATGTTAAGGGTGAATATGTAACTTCAACTTTACCAGTAGGGTATTGGGATTTTAAAGGTGGATATGATGATATTACTTTTGACAATAGTGGAAATTCTAATCATGCTAAATTTCACAATGTTAGATTTGCAAATAAATCTTTAAAAAGTAATAAAGAAAGATATTTACCTTATAGAAGAAAGGGTGCTTATGGTTATTTATCTGCAGAATTCGAATATCAAGTTCTTGAAGATTTTACAAGAAGTGATAATCCTGAAATAGTAACAAATCGTAATATATTTAATAAAAAAGTTGGTAATCAAATGAGTAGTATTAAATCAGATGGATTATCATCAACAAGATTTCGTATAGTCGATAGACAAGACTACGAAGTAAAACATGAAATAATAGAAGTTGTAATATAGGAGAAATATAATGGCAACAAAAAGAAAAGACGCAAGAGATGAGCTTGACGCTGGGACATCTACTGAAAGTAGTGAACTTAATGCAATGACAGTAAAATCTTTGTCTAATTTAGAAGAAAAGGTTGATGCGATAGATTGGAAGTTATGGGAAATCTATAACATAATTAAAAATTATGTAGAGATTGTTACACCTGACGGTCCTGTTGCACCAGCAGTCCAACAACCACAAGCTTCAGCAGCAGATATAGCAGCTGAAATTGCTAAGGCGTTAAATGTAGGACAACCTCAAGTGGAATCTAAATCTGTAGTAGGTAAACTATTTGGTAAGTAATGAATAAAAGGCTTGCAATAATAGTTCCTTATAGAGATAGAGAAGAACATCTTTCTCGTTTTGTACCACATATGGATAAGTTTTTATCTGATAAAGACATAGATTTTAAAATATTTGTTATAGAGCAGGGAAACGAAAGACCATTTAATCGTGGTTGGTTACTGAATGTCGGATATAAAATTGCATTAGAACAGAAGTATCACTATTTTTGTTTTCATGATGTGGATATGTTACCTGAAGATAATACTTGTGATTATTCTTGGGTTGATAGACCAACGCATATTGCTGCAAGATTGAGTAAATTTAATTATCGTTTAGTTTATCCTGAGTATTTTAGTGGAGTTACATTATTTAACGAAGAACACTTCGAATGGATTAATGGATACTCTAACAAATATTGGGGATGGGGTTTTGAAGATGATGATTTACTTTATCGGTGTAGGAAAAAAGGTGTTCCGTTGGCAGAACAATATACAGTTTCTTCTAAGGACAAAACACCTCGATATAGTAATGTTATGGAGTTTAATGGAAGTGATTATCTTGAAATAAAAAATACCGTTTCGTTAAATAAAGTTCTTAATTCATCATTTAGTGTTGAGGCTTGGGTAGAACCGAGTGATGATATACAACTCGATGATAATAAAGAATATGATGAATTTCATGTATTTACTCGACCAGGACATCATGTTGGAATTGCTTATACAAGTGGTATGCAATACAAAGGTGGAATTTGGAATACAGATAACGAACAATATATGGTTGTTTCAGATAGAAGAATCAATGAGTGGGTTCATATTGTTTATACTTTTGATAATACATTAAAACGATTGAGAATGTATGTCAATGGTGTAGAGACAAACGAATCCCCATCTGATTTTCTTGGACGATTAAGAGAATCTAATAATGTTCCGTATTATATCGGTTGTGCTAATCCTTTAGCAAGACACGAAGATGCTGGATTCTTTAAAGGTTCGGTTGCTCAGGTATCTCTTTGGAAAAATTGTTTAGAGGCAAGAGAAGCCGAGTATTTGTATAATGATGGATTTCCAAGAAATGTTACCGATAGTGAGGTCTTTAGTGGGTGGAAACAAGGAACAGAAAAATATACATCTTCTCGTAGTGTAATTGGGTATTGGAATTTTGATAATGTAGTTAGTGATTTAGTTCTTGATAAAAGTGGTCATGATAATCATGCAAAAATACATGGTGCAATTCGAAAAGAAAAAGATTTAAGAATTGGTAGTATTGCCTTAATACCAAATAGACGAGATGGTAAATTTACTTGTTTGGAACACGATGAGAATGGGTGGAATCAAACTAAATTTACTCATTGGGAAACACGAGAAAATCAATTAAGATTTTTTAACAAAGTACGACAAGGGTTAACTGATCCGAAACACGATGGTTTAAGTTCATTAAAATATGAGATTGTAAATAGAGAAGAATTTTTAGAAAAACATGAATTTATATCGGTTACATAATGTATCAGGATATTATAGATAAATTAGTTTTAATTACTGATACCATTCCTTGGTTTAAGGCGTGCGATGACACTAATATGTTTTACGATGAAAAACTTGATAAAATTATAATTGATTTTAGTTATGAATCTCTTGATGGTAATGGGATAAAATATTTTGAAAATTATTGTAATGAAAATAATATACCAATTGACAAAATATTATTTTTAAATGGTAACTTGAGACATAAGTATAGTTATGTTTATTCGGTTTGGTATTTTGCACATAGATTAAAAAAAATATTTAACAATCAACTACCTTGGGTAAGTGACGAAGGACATAAGTTTGGATTAGTAAATTTTGATATTCCAAAAAGTAAAATTTATAATTGTTTTAATAATTCAGAACACTCACATAGAACGAGTGTATATAATTTATTAGAACATAATAATTTATTACAATATGGTTATGTATCATATAGAGATAATGATATATTTTTACCTGAAGAAGTTGAATATGTAACTTCACTTAAATATCCTGAAGTAATGACCACCGATTTTGAAGATTGTGATGTTTCTTATGGAGCATTTAATCCGTTAGTTACAAGTAGGACATATTTTAATTTAGTAACAGAAACCCATTGTGAAACAGATGACTTGTTTATTACAGAAAAAACTTTAAAGGCATTAATTTCTCAACCCTTTATGGTTGTTGGTAATTATGGAACATTAGAATATTTAAAAGATAAAGGATTTAAAACATATCCTGAATTATTTGATGAAAGTTATGATTTAATAGAAGATCATAATGAAAGAATTGAATTTATAGTAAATGAAGTTAAGAGGTTGTGTGAGATGGATATAAATAAATTACAAAAAAAATATAAATCAGTCTTGAGTAAAGTTACACATAACAGAAATGTTATACGACATTGGAAAAGTGATGAATTTCTTGAAGAACTAAAATCAAGACACGAAGATTTTCCAGATCATTCGAGTTTTTAAATGAAAGAGATAGATTTACACGGACAACGACATGAATCAGTTAGACAAACTTTAGAGAGTAATATTATTTTAGAATACAATCAAGGAAATTTTCCTATTCGTATAATAACAGGAAATTCACTATATATGAAAAAGATAGTATCTACTGCCGTACATAATCAGAAATTTAAATCTAAAGAAGAGCCATTTAATAGTGGAGCGATAATAGTATATGAGTAAAAAATTAGCAATATGTGTCCCACACTATAAAAGGGAAGAGCATCTTAAAAAGTTTATTCCACATATGGATGAGTTTTTTAAAGGTAAGAATATAGAGTATAAAATATTTGTGGCCAATCAAGTTTATCCTGATTCAGTTAGTGGATTTAATAGAGGAACATCTAAGAATGTTGCATTTGATGTTGCACAGAAAGAAGGTTATGATTATTTTTGTTTTCATGATATTGATATGTTACCTGAAGATGAGTCTTGTGATTATTCTTATCCAAACAATGTAGAACATTTGGCTGTTCATGTTGCACAATTTGATTATGGATTAAAGTATCAAGAGTATTTCGGTGGTGCCATATTGTTCACTAAAGAACAATACGAAACAATAAATGGTTATTCTAATGGATACTTTAATTGGGGTATGGAAGATGATGATTTATTGTTTAGAGTGAAGAAAAAAGGTTTAGCTAAAGAAACATTCATGAATAGTAAATCTGATGAAGAAAGAAACTTTTTACGGTTAGATGGACTTTCTAACTATGTAAAAATAAACCCAAATGATTCAATTAGAGAAATTACAAGTGGTAACTTTACAATGTCTGTAATGGTAAGAGCAGAAGATAGGTTTGATATTCCTAAGTATCTGATTGGAGATATAGAAAATAGAGAATTTATACATCAATATATTTTTGGTAGACCAAGTTTTCAAATGGGATTGGGATGGGATAATTCAGATGCATATTCTTTTGGGTTATTCAACCAAAGAAACAACCATTCTTATATGTGGATTAAAAGACCACCTGATGTTTGGACACATTTAATGGTTACGGTAAATGTTGATGATAGTGAAATAAGATTTTATTTAAATGGTGAAGAATCAGATTCAAGATTTGGTCATGGTTCACAATCACCATTAGGATTTGAATCACCATTAAAAAAATATGGTGGTAATCCATTTTACATAGGAGTTGGTGATCCTAATAAAGAAGAATCTAACTTTTTTGCTGGAGATATTGCACAAGTATGTTTATTTGAAAAGACTTTGAGTCAAGAAGAAATTAAAGAATATTATAAAAATGACTATCCAAATCCTACCGATACTAAATTATATTATGATTTTTCTAATGTTGAAAATAATATAGTTTATGACTTGAGTGGTAATAATAATAATGGTGAGTTAATGGGTGGAATAATTGAATCCGAATTAATAGGTAATATATCAAATACAATTTTACCACATAGAAATAGAGCAGGTAAATTCTTTTCACAGGAACACAAAAGAAATGACATGGTTGGTGGAAGATGGGTTCACCAAAAAGATACAAGTATCAATGAACGAAGGTTTGTAGAAGAAGTACAAGGTGGAATTGTAAATACAGACGAAGATGGACTTACAGATTTAAATTATAGTGTTGTAAAAAGAGAAAAATTATTTGGAACAGAACACGAAATAATAGATTTTAGATGTGAACAAGATATACCAAATCATGTGGAGCTCTGATGATACATTTAGGTTATGATTTTTATGAGTATGGTGCAATTCAAAAACCAAATGGATTGATTGGTCAAACTATTAATGAAAAAAATAGAGATACATCTAATATATTTCATTTATATTTACCACCTTATATTACTGAAATGTTTTCTCGTTTTGATATTAAGTACAAATTAGATTCTCCTAAAAATTTAGAAAAACAAAATTTAAAAAGTAAGTGGATTTATGTATTAGATTGTGTCGGTGATCCTCGTGGTTGGTTGGGTAAATATCCTAAAGGTGAAAATTCTATTAAATCAGTATTTAGTGGAATAAGTGAAACCACTTTAAATCAAGTACGAGAAGATAAGGCAGTAATAATGATATATCAGCCGATGGAAGGATATCCTACTGATTGGTTAGGTAATGATATATATGAAATAATTCACGATGAGATAGTAAAGTTTAAACTGAATCCAAAAAATGTTCTTTATGTAACTGCTAATTGGTTATTGGAAAAAAATTATAAAAAGTGGAAACCAAAATCAAAATATAAAGATTCAGAAAGTATCGGAGTTTATTCCTTTAATTGTGAAAGATACTTAGACTTTAAATCTAAGTGGGAGTTTTCAAAACCTGATTCAAAGTTAGAAAGAGATAAACACTTTTTATGTTATAATAGGTCACCAAGAGGACATAGACTTTCATTATTATCTATGATGCACGGTATGGGTTTAATAGAAAAAGGTTATGTATCGTGTCAATCTCTTGATAAGTACGCGTCTCGTCATGTTGAGTCATACTTACATAATATAGGAGTCGGAAAGAACTTACGAACTCAGAATATAAATCATATGAAAGAGTTTCAAAAGGGTGTTCCTTATATAGTAGATGTTGATGAATGGGTAACAAATCACTTTGATACTTCACCAATCTGGCCTTACCAAAAATCATTTTTTTCAGTTACTACCAATACTATGTTTGATGAACATTCTATTTTTTTAGATGAAAAAATTTGGAAACCAATATACAACCATCATCCTTTTATATTTGTTGGATGTAGTGTGGGTGGTAAAAGTAGCTTAGTAGAACTTAGAAATCAAGGATTTAAAACATTTCATCCTTTTATAGATGAGAGTTATGATAGAGAGATGCATCCTGGTAAAAGATTAATTATGATATCAAAGGAAATTGAAAGATTATGTAGTTACACATTAACTGAAATGGAAAATTGGTATGAACAACTTATACCAAGATTAGAGCACAATCATAAGAATTTATTTCATAGAAAAAGTTTTGATGATTTTACTTATAACTTTATATTACCACGGATAGATGATGAGATTTAATTTAGTATATGATAAATTCGTACCAAAAAGGTGGTTTGACCATCACTCGGATAGTTGGATTAATGAAAAAAGAATAATTCCAAATGGTCTAAATACACCTGCCGAAATATTCTTGGGTGATTCTGATAAAAATCCAATGGGAAAAGAAGTATTACTTGAATTTAATACTCGTGAGAGAGACAATGATTTTACACTTCCTTATCTTAGGAGAGAATGTAATTTTGATGCAAGAGAAGTTTTTCTACAAGATGTCGATGATGAAGAATTAAAAAATGAAATTAATATTTATCCAATATTTCCAACAAGTCCATCCGTGTGTTTTAGATTTCAACCTTTTACAGATTTTTTATCAAAGAGAACAATAAAGTTAATTAAAAATAAAACACTAAAATTGGTAATTGCAAATACATCTGAAGCTTTTGAATTTGAATATATAAAACCATTAGAGGAAAATCTCAAAAAGGTTGGACTTGACAAAGTAGAAGTAATAATTACCACATCAGATTTAGCATGTGCAGATAGGTGGAAAAAACACAGACTCGATGATTCGGATAATTTAATTTATAAGAGTGTTTGTAATATTAGATTTGTTCCAATAAATTATTATTCAACGGGCTTATTTATTGCCGACCAATGGTTTTCAGATATGAAAGACAAGGGTGTAGTTCCATTAGAAAATAGTTTTTTAGATAAATTAAAAGAGAAAAAGAAATATAAATATCTCAATTATAATGGAGTTGGGAAACCACATAGATATTACATAACAAGTGAAATATGTAGAAAACAGCTTGATAAGCAAGGTTTAAATTCATATCTTTGTTGGGATTCTACACCAGAAGATGACCTTAGACTCGTGAAGGAATTATTTGAAGGTCTAAAGCAATCAGATTCATATAAATATTTTAAAATATTCAATGAAAGACTTCCACTTTTATTGGATTACGATTTAGACGTACATAAAGATGGTCATAGATATAGTAATTTAGAACATATGGTAGATACTTATTTTTCAGTAGTTACTGAAAGTTTATATTTTGGATACGAACACGGAAGTATTCCCAAAAATTTACAATATATTCCTGTATTTTTAACCGAGAAAACATTTAGAACATTATTGTATCACCCATTCATCATTGTGGCCGCACCACATTCCTTAAAGTATCTAAGGGAGTCGGGATATAAAACTTTTCCACAATTATTTGATGAGAGTTACGATGATATAGAAGATACAGTCGAAAGGTTAGAATTTGTAAGTAGTGAGATTGAGAGGGTTTGTAGTATGGATTATGAAATATTACATGAAATTTATGTTAAAGACATAATACCAACTATTAGGCACAACCAAAAGACCTTTTTTAATACAAATGTAAAAACTTTATATACGAATTTTTTTAAGGAAATTTTTAATGTATAATTTGATTTATGATTACATTGATGATTATATGGGATTTTTTAGTAGAGTTGAAGAGAATGATATATCTATAAATAAAAAATCAATCGAAGATATAGATTTATTACAATCAGATAAAAATTATTATCCTGTTGGTGATTCATGTTTTAATAAACTTGATAAATTTAAAGTAGAGTTAATCAATCAGAAAAAAATGAAATTGATTATAATGTCTGATAATGAAGCGTTACAGAAGATGACATTAGATTGGGCAGTAGATATGATAAAGGGTTGGGGAATAAATTCTAAACAAGTTATCTTTTTATCATATGATTTAAGAAGTGATGAAACATATAGATTGCTGTTAAAAGAATTTCCTAAATTTAGGAAATATCCATTAAGCGTCATTGGAGCAGATACCTATTGTTTTGAAAAACATTCTGGATACGGTGATTTACCAACACCCACAGATGAAATAAAACCATATAGATATGTTTGTTATAATGCTAACGCAAAAGAATATAGAATGTTTATAGTTACAGAATTATTTAGACGAGGCCTCGATAAACAAGGATTGATTTCTTTGTTGTTTAGGTATGGTTCACCAGACCAGATATGTAGTGATTTTGTATACGATTTGGGATTTGATGTAAACGATGGGATTGGTAAATTAGTTGATGAGTACGCTAAAACAGAAATGGTAAAACGAGTTCCTTTAATATTAGACAGACCAGTAGAATCTGTAGATAAAAATGATAGACCTGTTGATGTGAACCATATTAAGAATTCGTATTTTAATATAATAACTGAAAGTTATATGTTTAATAATACATTACCACAATCACATAAAACTATTTTTGAGATGAGTGAAAAAACATATAAGGCGATTGTATGTCAACCATTTATTCATTTAGGAAGTTATGGTGTTTTGAGATATATGAGGTCAAGGGGGTATCATACTTTTCCTGAATTATTTGATGAGAGTTATGATGATATAATAGACCATAAGGAAAGATTATTGGCCGTAGTTAATTCAGTAGAAAAAGTTTGTAAAATGAATGATAATGATTTTCACGATATTTATTGTAGAGATATTATCCCAAAAGTTGTGCATAATAGAAACCTTTCAAAATCCAAAGAATTAAAACAAAAGATTTGGGATGAATTCATTGGAGGTTTGACAGAATTGTAAGAGAAATATTATAATATGAAAAATGTGTATTTGTCACAGACAAATTATCTTCACGGACCTGAAAATAAAAATATGTATCTACCGTATGCAGTTGGTTGTTTATGGGCATATGCATCAAAAGACAAATACATATCAGATAATTACACTTTAAAAGAAATTTTAGTACTCAGAGAAGATGTAAAAAAAGTGGTTGACAGAATGAAAAATCCATATATTGTTGGATTTTCGTGTTATGTTTGGAATGAAGAATATCAACTTGAATTATCTAAACAAGTTAAAAAAAGATTTCCAAGTTGCTTAATTATATTCGGAGGACCTCAAGTTCCTGATGAACCAAAACAATATTTGAAAGATAATACTCATATAGATATCTGTATTAGGGGTGAGGGAGAAGAACCATTTAAACAGATTTTACTCGGTAAGGAATTGACTTCCATAAAGGGAGTCCATACCAAATCTTTTCAGACAGGACATTCTGAAAGAATAGAAGATTTAGATGACATACCATCTCCGTATACTAATGGTGTATTTGATAAGCTAATAAGTATTCACAATGATATTGATTGGCATGTAATGTTAGAAAGTAATAGGGGGTGTCCTCATAGGTGTACTTTTTGTGATTGGGGAGCATTAACATTTAGTAAAATTAAAAAATATAGTATGGATAGAATTAAAAAAGACATAGATTGGGCAGCAGGATATGGAAGTGAATATTTATTATTTGCAGATGCTAATTTTGGGATATTTAAAGATAGAGATGAAGAAATTACAGATTATGTTGTAGAGTTGAAAAACAAAATAGGACAACCTAAAATGTTTTCTGCATCATGGACTAAAAATTCTAATCAATCAGTATTAAATATGGCTGAAAAATTATATAATTCTGATTTATTGAGGTCATTAACATTTGCAGTACAAAGTATGGATGAGGCCGTATTAGCTGCAATAAAAAGAAAAAATATGAAAGTAAATGATTTAGATTATTTTTTACAAGAATGTAATAAAAAACAAATACCTTACTATACAGAATTAATTTTAGGGTTGCCAGAAGAAACTTATGATTCTTGGGTAGATAGTATATGTAAACTATTAAATGCTGGACAACATTCTGCAATAGAAACTCATTTCTTACAGATACTTCGTAATTCTGCTTTAAATAAAGAAGGTAGAGATTTAAAAGTAGCAAAAACAAAAACATATTTTGATGGTTCAGAAAATATAGATGAGTATCAAGAAACAGTAGAAATAGTAGTTGGAACTGAAACAATGAACTTTGATGAGTTTGTGGAGTGTATTGTATTTAATTGGTTAGTTGTTAATTTTCATAGTTATGGTTGGACGCAGTTGGTAAGTAGATATCTTGTAAAACGAGGAGATGTTAGTTATAAATCATTTTATAAAAATTTATTAAACCATGTCTCGGAGAGTACATTCTTAAAAAACGAGATGAACTTAATTAAAAGTGAAGCAAGACATTACTTTACAAAAGGATATTTTAAGAATTTAAATATACCAGCTCAAAGACTTATATATAGTTCTCAATTTAATATGCACAAAAATTCTGATAAGGTATGGGACGAATTAAATATATTTTTTAGTCAATATCAATTGGATAAAGATTTGTTAAGATTGCAAAAATCATATATTAGAGATTTAAAAAGTCAATATCCATATAAATTAAAATTTGATTTTAATTGGTTTGAATATATAATTAATGATATAGAATTAATAAATAAACCATTTATTATGGAATTTGATGTTATGGATGAGGTGAAAACTAAATCAGAATATAGAGAAAATTTATATTATAAAAAACGGCAAAGTTGGGGAAACACAATAATTAAATAAAGGAGTTGTTATGAAAGTAGGTTTTATAGGATTAGGAAAATTAGGATTACCTTGTGCTTTAGCAGTAGAGTCACGAGGTCATAAGGTAGTAGGTTATGATCCTTCAGAACAAGTTAAAGATATTATTGATACGAAGAAACTTCAGTATCAAGAAATATGGGCACAAGAACATTTAGATAAAAGTAAAATAAAAATTAAATCTATTGAAGAAGTAGTAAAACATTCAGAGATTATTTTTGTTCCTATACAAACACCACATGGTGAGAAATTTGAAGGTTCTACACGGATACCAGAGGAAAGGTCAGATTTTGATTACACTTTTTTAAAAAAGGGAGTCGGAGATTTATCTGATGAAATAGAAAGACAAGGTAAAGATAAAATTGTAATTATTATCTCTACGGTTTTACCTGGTACAATTCGTAAAGAAATAATACCATTGTTGGGAAAACACACCAAGTTATGTTATAATCCGTTTTTTATAGCAATGGGTACAACGATGAGAGATTTTTTAAGTCCTGAAATTGTTTTATTTGGAGTAGATGATAATGGTGCAGCAAAAAAGGCTAAAAGATTTTATAAAACATTACACCATTCACCATTTTATGAAACAACCATTGAAAATGCAGAATTAACTAAGGTTATTTATAATACATTTATATCAACAAAGGTATCCTTCGTGAATACTGTAATGGAGATGTGTCACCATTTACCAAATACAAATGTAGATGATGTAACAAATGCATTAAAAATGTGTGATGATAGAATTATTTCTCATAAATACCTAAGTGGTGGTATGGGAGATGGTGGTGGTTGTCATCCAAGAGATAATATAGCATTGAGTTGGTTAAGTGATAAAATGAATTTAAGTTATAATTGGTTTGATAGTATTATGATGCAAAGAGAAGTTCAAACTGATTGGTTAGCAGATTTAATTGAAGAAACATCTTTTAAATATAAAGGATGTGTAGATGGTTATCCAATAAAAATTCTTGGTAA
>TARA_R110001592_G_scaffold254129_6_pt1 | contig 12920 bp, 11 predicted proteins | sample TARA_R110001592 | Tara Oceans TARA_R110001592 (sample SAMEA4398387) | marine metagenome | biome: Polar Biome; feature: [SRF] surface water layer (ENVO:00010504); material: water (ENVO:00002006), including particulate matter (ENVO:01000060) such as... | depth 5 m
CGCTAATGAAGGAGATGTATATGCCGAAGGCGTGCTGGATGGTAACGAGGATATCGAGGGGCTGCGCTACAAACATAACGACCGCCACTACGATTCCTACGGGCTCGACCTCAACTTCGATGTAGATCTGGGTGCACACCAGATAGCGGTGGGTGTGCGGCCCCACGAAGATAAGATGGATCGCTTCCAGCCCATCGAGTTATACGATCAAATCGGCGGGGAACTGGTGTACGTGTCCACCAAGCGGCCCGTCGACAGTGACAATCGCAAGGAATCTGCCAAGGCGCTGAGTTATTGGGCAGTGGACAGCTGGCAGGTTTCCGATGCGCTGGCAGTCAACTTGGCCCTGCGTTACGAGGATATCCAGTCGGAACGACAGGAATATGCGGACCCGGGGCGCCTTGAATTGAAAAGCAACCGCAGCAACAAGACCGACCAGTGGCTGCCCGGTGCATCATTCACCTACGATCTGACCGACCACTGGCAGGTGCTCGCCGGTATTCACAAGGGATTCTCGCCCTTGGGTGGTGGTGCCAAGGAAAATGAAGACCCGGAGACCAGCACCAACTGGGAGGCGGGTTTGCGCTATCATGGCCGCTGGTTTGTAGAGGCAATCGGCTTCTACAGCGATTTCGACGATAAGACAGAGTACTGCTCCAACGCCAGCCCCTGCAGTAACGGCGAGACATCCGGCTCGCTTAACACCGGCAAAGCGAAGATCGCCGGACTGGAGTTGCAGGTAGGCAGTAGCATGGCATTGGGTAGTTTCACGGTCCCGCTGGAGGTGATGTACACCTACACCGATGCCACAATTAGCCAAGACAACGTCTTTACTGGCTTCAATGACGGCGACCGGTTGGCAGCTGTGCCGGATAATACCTTCAGCCTCCGACTGGGGCTGGAATCGAGTATCGGTTGGAATAACTATGCGGTCGCCAAATACATTGACAGCATGTGTATCCGGGTAGGATGCAACAACAACGGTGATCCCTATGAGAATACGGAAGAGTCTTTCGTATTGGATTACATAAGCCGCTATACACTCACAGACAGGTCTGTGGTCTATCTGAAAGTGGAAAACCTGATGGATGAGCAAGCCATTGTGGCGCGCCAGCCTGACGGGGCGCGCCCCAACAAACCCCGCACAGCCTCGGTGGGTGTGGAGTGGCGCTTTTGATAACAGTCGTTCCCCATCGATGCATGACAATGATTATACGACTGCAAATCTTGCCGTACACTACCCAAATTCAGGGCGGGTGATGGTTGTGCCTTTTATTTCTATGATTCCGTTAATTGTCCGTGGTCCGGTTATGTATTGATTGATAGTCGAGTCGAATTCGGCTGAAGGAGGAAATCATGGCAAATGGAGCGATAACGGGGCAGCGAAAATGTGTGTTTTGCCATATGAGAACGGACCAACGTTATCTTCGATTACACGTTTGTGAAATATGCAGAGATCAGTTGTACGATTTCTTATGGGTCTCTGGTGTACAGGGCGTCGTGAGCCTGATTTTCTCTTTGGGACCCTTATTCTTCCTGGTGGAGGAGGTGTTGCTTTTCGGGGTGCTTATTTTCGTTAAGCATCGGTTTCCCCCGCCCTGGCAGGACAACCATTCGGGTTAGAGTGCTCAAATAGCGTTCTCGCATCGCGTAGCCGGAACAGTCTTGTCCTGACATAGAGCATCAATCTGACAAGTTCCATTACAATATTGTAATGTTTGAGTCATCACTTAGTAATCGGTCACGCGCTAGTCTCTCTATCAAGTCGAAATTACGCAGCCCGTGTGTTTCCCCGGGTGGCGTCGTATACAAAAAAGTGGAGGAGTTCAATGTGTTAAATCGAACGGCACGAATCGTAGCAGGGCTTTCAGCAGTATTTGCTTTTATCCTGGTCGTGGCATGTACGGAAAAACCGCAGGCCCCGGTTGACACCAGTAATGCCAAGATCATTCAGATGGAGGTATTCAAGCAAGCCTCCTGCGGTTGCTGCGGTAAATGGATAGATCATATTGAAGGCGCCGGTTTTGAGGTCAAGGCGAGAAATCGCCAGAACCTGAATGCGATCAAAAAAGAATTCGGTATCCAGCCTCGCTATCAGTCCTGCCATACGGGAGTGGTTGACGGCTACATCTTTGAAGGCCACATTCCCGCCTCGCTGGTTGAACGGTTCCTTGAGGAAAAACCGGGAGACGCCATCGGATTAGCAGTCCCTGGCATGCCGGTGGGCAGTCCAGGAATGGAAATGGAAGAGCGCTTTGATAGCTACGATGTACTCCTTCTGAAGAGCGACGGCAGTAGCGAAGTTTATGCTCATATCGATGGCCCGGGCTGGACAGACCAGGCCTCCTCAGCTCCGCCTCAATAGGCTATCAGGAGAGAACCATGAGCAAGGCGATATATCCGGCACTTTCCCGGCGAAAATTTGTGACCGGCGTGGTGGCGGGAAGCGCGCTATACGGCCTCGGAACATCCTGGAGTGTTGCTTCCAGCTCACCGGGGAGCCCTTCACACGCCCCCCAATTGAGCGGAACGAGTTTCGATCTCGATATCGGTTACCAGCCGGTAAAGTTTACGGGTAAAGCGCGCATTGCCACTGCCATCAATGGCTCTGTGCCGGGGCCGATATTGCGGTGGCGGGAGGGTGAACGTGTCACCCTGAAGGTGAAGAATCATCTGGCCCATGACAGTTCAATCCACTGGCACGGGATTATCTTGCCCACCGATATGGATGGGGTGCCCGGCCTTAGCTTTGCTGGCATCAAGCCCGGAGAGTCCTTCACATACCAGTTTGATGTCAACCAGAGCGGCACTTATTGGTACCACAGCCACTCCGGTTTTCAGGAACAGACGGGCATGTACGGCGCCATTGTCATCGATCCCCGTGACCAGGATCCGGTCGCCTATGACCGTGAATATGTCGTGCAACTCTCTGACTGGTCAGACGAGGAGCCGAACAATATCTACGCCAAGCTGAAAAAGCAGAGCGATTACTACAATTTTCGCGAGCGGACGGCAGGCGATCTCTGGGATGAGATCAGACAAAAAGGAGTCGCCCAGACCTGGAATGAGCGCAAAATGTGGAATGAAATGCGCATGAGTGACCGGGATATTTCGGATGTTACCGGGTACACCTACACATTCCTGATGAATGGTGTGACGCCTGAGCAGGGATGGCTGGGTCTGTTCAAGCGCAATGAAAAAGTGCGCCTTCGCTTCATCAATAGTGCCGCGATGACCATCTTCGACATTCGCATTCCCGGGCTGAAAATGACCGTGGTCGCCTCCGACGGACAAAACATTGATCCGGTGACGGTGGACGAATTTCGCATTGGCGTTGCAGAAACCTATGACGTCATCGTCGAACCCCACGACGACACCGCCTATACAGTATTCGCGCAATCCATGGATCGTACCGGCTACGCCAGAGGGACACTCACGCCCGATGCCACTTGGGTAGCTGAAGTGCCTGAGATGGATGTGGCGCCTATTCTCGGACATCGCGATATGGGCATGAGTATGGACATGGGCCATGGAATGCAAGGAATGCACGATATGGCGGGGATGGGGGGAGACTCATCGACCGGCATGAGTGGTATGGATCATAGTCAGCATAAGGGCATGCAGGGCATGCAGGGCATGGAGGGTATGGCCCAGCCTCAACACTCCGGCATGCACGTTGTGAACCAGAATGAGACTTCCGATACATCAACCGCGCTGGGCCGGGCTGGCTTCGGTAGTACGCTGCCAATTGTCCATGCACCGACCGAGTACGGTGCCAACGTGGATATGCGAGCGGATGCCCCGCTAAACGGACTCGATGACCCTGGCATTGGCCTGCGAAATCACAAGGCGGTTCTTGGTCGAAAAGTCCTGACCTACCGGGACATCTGCAATTATTACCCCACCGCCGATCCGCGCGAGCCGAGTCGCGAAATTGAGTTGCACCTTACGGGCAATATGAACCGTTATATGTGGTCTATAAACGGCATCAAGTTTGCCGACGCCGACGCCATCCAGCTGAAATATGGCGAGCGAGTGCGAATTACCCTGATCAACGACACCATGATGACCCATCCCATTCACCTGCACGGTATGTGGAGTGAACTCGAGACGGAAGATCCGAAGTACATCCCTCGCAAGCACACGATTATTGTCCAACCCGGCTCCAAAATCAGTTACCTGGTGACGGCTGATGCAATGGGCCGTTGGGCCTACCACTGTCACCTGATTTACCACATGCCAGGCATGTTTCGAGAGGTGCGTGTTACCAAGGGGGGGCTTGCCTGATGAACGCAAAAATCTACGATCTCGGGGTGGGCCACGCATGCATCTGGGCTGCCAGGCGCTGTTCTAAAGTGACCCAGCCTCTATTGTGGGCTGCTGTGCTTAACGCCGTCTCCATCGGTCTGGTACAGGCAATGGAAAGCGATGACCCGACCCTGATCATGCTCAAGGCCGATCAGTTGGAGTGGCGTGTGAACGATGGCCCCGACGCAGCATACTTCGAGGGTGAAGGTTGGATTGGAAAGGACCTGAACAAAATCTGGTTCAAGAGCGAGGTCGAGCAAATTGACGGTTCAACCGAGGAGGCTGAGCTGCAAGCTCTGTACAGCCGAGCTGTTGCGCCCTTCTGGGATGCCCAGGTAGGTGTTCGGGAAGACTTCAAACCAGAGCCGAGTCGTTCCTGGCTGGCACTGGGGTTTCAGGGTTTGGCGCCTTACTGGTTTGAAACGAACACAGCGTTGTTCATCGGGGAGTCGGGCAGGACTGCTTTTCGGCTGGAGGCGGAATATGAGCTTCTGTTTACCCAGCGGCTGATCCTTTCCCCCGAACTTGAGATCAACGCCTACGGTAAGAACGACGAGGCTACGGGCACCGGGTCGGGACTGGCAGATGCGCAATTCGGAATACGCCTGCGTTATGAAATACGGCGGGAGTTTGCGCCCTATATTGGCGTCAACTGGTACAAAAAATACGGCAATACGGCCGATTACGCGAGGGATGAGGGCGAAGGCGTGAGTGATACCTCTGTGGTCATCGGTATTCGTGCGTGGTTCTAGCACAATTTGGAGATTATTATGAAGATTGATGCAATGAAAATGGGTATATCAGTCGCTATAGCATTTGCCGTCGTCTGGACAGTATGCAGTTTTATGGTATGGGCCTTACCTGCTTCGATGATGAATATGACAGGGCACATGGTTCATATGGATTTGTCGGGCGTGGCGTGGAATATGTCGATAGGCAGTGCGTTTCTTGGTCTTATAGCATGGTCCTTGGCGGCAGGCCTGACTGCATGGGTTGTGGTGGCGACGTACAACAAACTAACTTGACTGGGGCGTAATGACGAGTAAATACATCTTCTAGAGCTCAGTCTACCGGCGTGGATTTGGCTTGGTTCGAGTCTCCAATAGTAAAGCAGCTATAGCATTGTGCAGATAGCAGTCGGAGTAAGAGGAATCGAGGGTTCAGGAAATATATGGAGAATAATCAAGACAGAGCATCGCATTATAGCGAAGACAGTCTGACTCTATTCGGCGCTGTCGCCCTCGGAACCGGCGTGATGATTGGGGCGGGAATTTTCGCACTCACGGGTCAAATGGCCGAAATGACCGGCGCACTATTTCCGTTTGCATTTTTATCTGCTGCGATTGTCGTGTCCTTCAGCGCATATTCCTATGTCAAGCTGTCCAATGCGTATCCTTCCGCCGGCGGCGTCGCAATGTACCTTAAAAAGGCCTATGGAGACACATTGCCAACCGCATTTTATGCATTGCTAATGTACTTTTCTATGGTGATTGCACAGAGTTTTCTGGCAAGGACATTTGGCTCCTATACTCTTCAGTTATTCAATATCAGCGATTCCAGCGTACTGGTGCCCATCCTTGGAATTTCGGTACTCATATTTGCGTTTCTTATAAATCTCTCGGCCAATCGACTTATCGAGGGTGTGGCATCGGTTCTGGGGATAATCAAAATCGGCGGCATTCTCATCTTTGGGCTGGTTGGAATTGTGGTTGCGGACAAAAGCGAAATCCTGCTGTCTGGTGGCCAGTCTGACAACACCATTCAGGGGTTCATTGGCGCCACAGCTCTGGGTATTCTTGCCTTCAAGGGTTTTACCACGATTACCAACAGCGGGTCCGAACTGAAAGATCCTCACCGCAATGTGGGCCGATCCATTGTCATCTCTATCTTGCTTTGCATTGTCATCTACGCTCTGGTCGGTTTTGCCGTCTCCAGTAACCTGTCGCTCGAAGAAATAGTCAAAACTCGCAATTACTCTCTGGCTGCGGCCGCTCGACCCGCCATGGGCGATTACGGTCTCTGGTTTACCGTTATTCTGGCCATGCTCGCGACGGCCGGTGGGATTATCGCCAGCATATTTGCAGTGTCACGCATGCTGGCCATGTTGACCGAGATGAAGCTGGTTCCACATAGCCACTTTGGTATGCCTGGCAGTGTTCAAAAACACACGCTGGTTTATACGATCCTTCTCGGTCTTTTGCTTACGGCATTCTTTGATCTCTCGCGAATCGCAGCGCTGGGAATTATCTTTTATCTGATAATGGACCTCGCTATTCACTGGGGTGTACTACGCCACCTTTACAGGAATCTGGGGGCTCAACGCGCGATTGTAGCTATCGCAATTGTCCTTGATCTGGTTGTGCTGACGGGTTTCGTCTCGATCAAGCTAGTCGGCGATCCGCTGGTCGTCGGTGTTGCTGGTGTGGTAATGCTGGCTATTTTACTGAGCGAAGCGTTGTTTTTGCGGCGTAATCCCATCACCTCCGAACATGACAATCACTGATAGTCATGTCAACAGATTGGATTGTCGTGCAATACCGAAAGGACCGAGCATGGAGGCCTGTTGTGCCTGACCTGTGTGTCACGCGCCGCTTGTAGTACAGGCGGTAACATTAACTGGGCGAGTTAGATGGGCCGCTCATGGAGAGGAAGCGATCGCTCCTGGAACCGGCTATGGAGGAGGTGAATGCTCCGATACGTGGTACGCCAGTTACGACTCGATTTGAGTCATACCCTCATGCGAGGTGGCGCAATCGCGGCGGTTGTCGCGGTGATCCTGCTGCTGGAGGGCGTTTACATGGGCCAGCTGGTGCAATTGCGCAATACCGTGATGAACCGGGGGGGCGATTTGATTGTGGCCCAGGCTGGCGTGTCCAATATGATTGCAACCCGCTCGATACTTCCCCAGTTTGCGCGGCGGGATGTGGAGGCGGTGGCGGGTGTTGCCAGCACGGCTCCACTGGCAAGTATTGCGCTGATATACGAACAGGGCGAGCGGCGCACGCCCATTTCACTGTTTGTCTATGACACCGAGGGTGGGCCCAAACATCTGGTCGCGGGTCGTCCTATCAGGGAAGACCGGGAAATCATCATCGACCGGTCGATTGCAGAAAAATACAACCTCAAACCTGGCGATCCATTTCCGCTGTCCGACTTCGAGTTTCGGATAGCCGGTATCTCGGAGGGCGCTGCTGCCTATTTTACTCCGTTTGGATTTGTCCTCTTCGACGATCTGCTGGATTTCTACTTTGAGTCCGAGTTGGCCGAGGATCTCAGTACCTTTCCCATGCTGAGCTTTCTATTAGTCGAATTAGAGGAGCGGGAAAACGGGGCCGCCGTCGCCCAGCGGATTGAGGAAGCGGTACCCAGCGCCGATGTCTTCGAGCCCAGCGCGCTTGCAGAGGGGGACGCTGCCCTGGGGAAAATCACCCTCGGTCCCATTTTCGGCATGATGATAGCGGTCTCTTACATAATCGGGCTGTTGGTAACGGCTATCATTATGTTTGCGGCCATCAATGGGCGTCGGCACAATCTTGGCGTCCTGAAGGCACTGGGGTTCTCCAATAGTTACCTGTTGCGGGTGGTGCTGATAGAGGCGCTATTACTGACGGCTCTGGCAATACCCGTGGGCATAGTGTTGGCGATACTCATTGCACTGTTCATCCAAAACATTGCCCCGCTGTACCTTATTCTGCCGACTGAAACGGTCCCCCTCATAAAGACTGCGCTGGCGTGCCTGCTGTTCGCCATAGTAGGTTCACTACTGCCGGTGCGTATGATCTTCAAGCTGGACCCTGCCATGGTTTTCAGGAGTTGATGATGTTGCGGTGGATGATCAAGAGCCTCTTTCTCGAGCCCCTGACCCTGCTCGTCGCGATTGCATCAGCGGCGAGCGCATTCCTGTTGATCATAATGTTTGAAGGTATTTTCGCCGGCGAATCTGAGCAGATCGTCGCCTATGTGCGTAACGTCAAAGCGGATGTATGGGTTATGCAGCGTGGCGTGTCCAATATGCACATGGCCACGTCGTATCTGCCAGACTGGAAGGTCAGGCAGGTCAGTGAGCTGCCTGGTGTGGCGGGCGTAGAGTCCATTTTGTATCTCAATACAGTGGTGGAGGTGGCCGACCAGCGTTGGTTCTCCTATGTGGTAGGGCTCGATGTGCCTTCTGAGTACGCCGGACCCTGGGCCATGGCGGAGGGCAGCGATCAGCCGGCTCCCGGCGAGGTGGTTGTGCCTGAAGTTTTCGCCCATATGGCCCAGTTGGGGATAGGCGGTACGCTGCGGGTGACTGATCGGGAATTTACCATCGTGGGCCTTTCCAAAGGTACATTCTCCATGGCGAACTCGGTCATATTCGTCAACAAAGTCGATCTTGAGGACATTATGTCTTCCTTCGATATCACCAGCTTTATGTTGGTAAAGGTGGAGCCAGACGCTACCCCGGAGCAAGTCGCGGCTAGCATCGAGGGCACAGTGGAGCATGTCAGTGCACTCCCTGCCAGCCAGTTTCTTGAAAACGATAAGCGCCTCGCCATGCAAATGGGCACGGAAACCATTGCCCTTATGACGTTTATCGGCGGCGCATTGGCCGTGTTGCTGGTCGCTTTCACGATCTATTCGCAGGTGGCGCGTCAACGTCGGGAGTTGGCGGTAGTCAAGGCACTGGGGGTCACCAACCGCGTCCTTTACATGAGTGTGATTGTGCAGGCTATCGGAATTACCTTGGCCAGTGTGGCGGTTGCCACGATGATTGCGATGGCATTGTTGCCTGCTCTATCAAACCTCATCCCGGCTGTCACCATGATCCTGACACTGGCTTCGGTAGCGAAAATCACGATCCTGGGCTTGTTGGTGGCGATTGTAGCTGCCTATTTGCCAGCAAGGCAGGTAGCAAGCCTTGACCCTGCATCGGCATTCCAGACATGAGAGATAAGCGGTTATGAAAGAAAAAGTAGTACTGCTAGCGGAGAACCTGGTCAAAACATTTGGCAGTGGACACACTGAGGTGCGAGCGGTTGACGATGTCTCGTTATCACTCGAGGCAGGGGAACTGGTCCTGGTCATGGGGCCCTCCGGGTCCGGCAAAACGACCCTCCTGTCAATTCTGGGGGGCTTGTTGCGTCCCAGCTCCGGGCGAGTTCTTATCGACGGCTCAGATATTTCGGCCATGGACGAATCGCAGTTGCCCATGATACGGGCCAGGAGTGTCGGCTTCATTTTCCAGGGGTTCAATCTATTGGACGCATTGACAGTGGAGGAGAATATTCTGTTTCCTGCGCGTTTAATCAAAGGAGGCTATGGTGATGCTTCAAGGCGAGCCGGTGAGTTGATAGAGCGCCTGAAACTGGGCCCACGGCGCAATGCGCTGCCGCGTACCTTGTCCGGAGGGGAAAAACAACGGGTGGCGATCGCGCGTGCGCTGATCAATAAACCACCCTTGATTCTTGCCGATGAGCCCACCGGGAACCTCGATTCCGTGAGCGGCCAGGAGGTGTTGATGATTCTCCACGATATCGCCAAAGATGAGGGCCGCTCAATCATTCTGGTAACGCATGATCCCCGGGTAGAAGACGTAGCCGACCGTATATTGTGGCTTGAAGACGGTGGCCTGCGAGACCGCAAGGCTGAAAAACATTCGTGGGTGCGTGACCCGGTGTGCGGAATGCGGGTGGACGAATGGACAGCGGAAATAAGCACAAGTCACGAGGGGCAGAGCTATTATTTTTGTGCACAGCGTTGCCTGGAACGGTTTGAAGAAGAGCCGCAGCGATATCTTCGGGCCATTCCGAGCAACCCGGATGGGGCCGCATCGAGTGGAGAGAGAATCTCATGAAACAATTCACCTGGATTTTTGCTTCGATCTTCATACTATTTCCGATCTCAGCTCCGGCTCAGAATAATACGCAGCTAACACCCGAGGGCAGCGGCCTGGCAATAGCACAGGAGGCATCGCGCCGAAATGAGGGGTATGGCGACACCACGGTAAAGCTGGTCATGGAGTTGCGGTCTGTTGATGGCAGGACTCGCGAGCGCGCGCTGACGTGGAAAACACTGGAAGCCGTTCAACCGGGAGAAGGCGACAAGTCCCTAACCGTTTTTCATGAACCACGGGATATCGCTGGCACTGGCTTTCTCAGTCACACTCACGTCTCCGGTGAGGACGATCAGTGGCTGTACCTGCCATCCCTGAAACGGGTAAAGCGTATAGCATCGACCAATAAGTCTGGCTCCTTCGTGGGAAGTGAATTTTCCTATGAGGACCTATTGTCTGATGAAGTGGAAAAATTTACTTACCGCTGGCTCAGGGACGAACCCTGTGGAGCGTGGGAGTGCTTTGTGGTGGAACGGGAGCCGGTCTACGACAACTCCGGTTACCACCGACAGATAATCTGGATAGATAAGGCTGAATACAGAATTCACAAAACGGAGTTCTACAACCTGGACGACAAACTGGAAAAGACCCTCACTGTTGATGAATACCGTCAGTATCTGGACCGATTCTGGCGAGCGCATGTGCTACTTATGGAGAGTATCCAAACCGGGAAATCAACCCAACTCGTGTTTGATACCTACGACTTTCAAGCCGGTTTGACCGAACAAGACTTTAGTCCCGATACGCTTAAGCGTATTCGATAATCTGGCGAAAATGACCGCCAAGAGCCTTCTAGTTGCCGCGATTATGCTGGCCTTGCCTGGCATGGGCCACTCGCAGGAAGGTGATTTCGCCGGCTACGCAGCTTTCGAGCCGAGGCTATTTTTTGATAACCCGGCGTATCAGCAGAATCCGAAACAGGGCTTTTCTCCATCCGCAGTGATCTCTCCGGAGTTTCGCTACACATGGAGGGAGGACAGTAACCGCATCACGGTCATTCCGTTCTATAGAATTGATGCAGATGACGAGAATCGTACTCACTGGGACCTCCGCGAAGCCAATTGGCAGCATTTTGACGGGCCCTGGACCTGGCTGGTGGGTGTGGGAAAGGTATTTTGGGGCGTGGCTGAATCCCGACATCTTGTCGATATAGTTAATCAAACTGACCTGGTTGAGGATATCGACCAGGAGGAAAAGCTGGGTCAGCCAATGATCCATGTTGAACATTGGAGCGAGAGCGGGTCACTGGGAATATTATTGTTACCCGGTTTTCGGGAACGGACCTTTCCCGCTAATGATGCACGCCTGCGGGGACCACTACCGATAGCCAACAATGATGCCGTGTACGAGTCTGGGGCCGGCGATCAGCGGGTCGATGCCGCGTTGCGTTGGAAGACATCCATTGATAACTGGGACGTCGGCCTGTCCGGCTTTTATGGCACCGGCCGCGAACCCCGTTTTGTGCCGGGAGCGAGTGCTTCCGGTGAGCTAATTCTCACCCCACACTATGATGTTATCACCCAGTTGGGTGTGGATGCCCAATACACGGAGGAGGCCTGGCTATGGAAGCTCGAAGTAATTGGTCGCACCGGCCAGGGCGATGATTTTGCTGCGCTGGTAGCTGGAGTAGAGTACACCTTTTTTGGTGTGCAGGGGTCAAATGCCGATTTTGGCGTTCTAGCGGAATATCTCTATGATGCGCGTGACGAAACGGCGCCGCCCACATCGCTGGATGACGATATATTCCTGGGCCTTAGATTTACGCTCAACGACCCGGATGACACCAATATTCTCGCGGGTGCCATTGTGGATCCGAACGATGGCGAGACGATTGCATTGATAGAGGCCCAACGCCGATTAGGCGAGCGTTGGACGCTCGAACTTGAACTGCGGATGCTGGCGAATATACCAGAGCAGGGTCGATTATACGGTATCGAAAAGGATAGCTACTTAACCTTGCGTGGGAGCTGGTACTTCTAGGGATACACTGATCAATTCGCATAATGGGTTATAATAGACGCAGTTAACAAGGTTGGGACGTTCACAATACACTTCGGGAGTCATTCGAGCTTCCGCTCCCAGAAAGCGGCTTTGACGCCAGGGCTAAGCGCAATTTCTTTTGCACAATTGCAAAATCTGTCAAAGGGATGACCAGAAATTACTAAAGTGTAATTTGTGCGTAATCAGACTGACGGTTGGGATGTAGTAGATTGCTGATAGCTAAAGAAGATTGGATAGCCAAAAGCGAGATAGAGAGGCTGGTGATTAAGACATTCCTTGACGATATACCGTGACCGGCGTCCACCGAGATATGCCGCGCCGTCTCGTCGTGGCTGACCAGGGAGCTGTGGTGGGGGGATGAGTGCTCATGGCCCGCAAAGTCTGGCTCTTTGCAGATGGTGATCGCCATGTATAAGTAATATTTCGCCGAACGGACACACATTCGATAGTGAGAGATTCAATTATTGCTCGAATCATAGACTGTCTGTATTGAAGGCGTAAATTGACAGCACCTATCTGGTTCAACAGTTTATAGAAAGGCGGAAAATGTGGATATCACATTAGTTATTATTTTGGTTGCTATTGCACTGATCATTTTTTATGTGATTGCGATATTCAATAACCTGGTTACGCTGAAGAATCGTTACCAAAACGCCTTTGCTCAAATCGAGGTGCAACTAAAGCGACGATACGACCTGATACCCAATCTTATCGAGACCGCGAAGGGTTATATCAA
>TARA_R110001592_G_scaffold43362_3_pt1 | contig 12915 bp, 15 predicted proteins | sample TARA_R110001592 | Tara Oceans TARA_R110001592 (sample SAMEA4398387) | marine metagenome | biome: Polar Biome; feature: [SRF] surface water layer (ENVO:00010504); material: water (ENVO:00002006), including particulate matter (ENVO:01000060) such as... | depth 5 m
CGGCGTATATTATAGATATTTTACTTGCTTGTACAGAAATATCTAAAAACATAGACTAAATATTACTGGCAATAAGCAAACTTATCAGAACGATGTAAGGAAAAGCCACTGTTGGCCTTAATGCTTGAAGCAAGTATTCTTTAACTAAATCAAACTGCGAAGGCCTTTTTGCCATAAAGTTACGATTAAATTGATAGGCCAAGAATTTATTATTTAAATCTGTCTGGCAATCTGACAAAGCTTCTTCTAAAGCTAATAAACGAAGCTCTATTCTTGATTGAAAGGTTTTCCATATCGCATCTTGAAGCCAAAATATTGCAAGCAAAATAAGAATAATCCAACCTATTTTTTCTGAGATATGTGCAAAATAAAACACGATCATCGCAAGCAACTTAATCACTAATGAATATTTCTCATAACTGTCGTATTGATTTTGTAGCAACATCCATTCATTTGATAAGTCAGTCTGCGTCATATCCAGAATATCCTCTTAGCTCAGCAGCTTATAAGTAATCGTATCTTGTATAAGCATTTGCAGAAAAAACACCATTCTTAATGCATATACGGGCATTCGCTAAGGTACATAATTTGACCGAGTATGGATATAACTATGAAAATAACGTAATACCACATAGATCCATAACTAACCCAAGGTAAAGGCGTTAAAACAATCTATTAAAGCCAAAATAATACTTAGGCTATATAACAAATTGAATCTGGCTACTGAAGGTATCAGTTTATTACTTGGATTAAGTGATGTATCGAGTTGCAGGCGGAGCGTTGAAATTGATTACTTATTCAAATATTAATTTACTTTCAGCCTTACTCAGCATATTGAAAGTAGAAGCCCTTAAGCCCTTATAAACCTTATCGGAATTGTATTTAGGTAAGCCAAAGTCATTGGCAAATTTAAATAAAATAAATGGTGCCCAAACAATTCGTTCTTGGGAAACATAGGAGCTTTCAAAGGTTTCTAGCTTTTCAGCCTCTAAGGTTCTTAAGTCGTAAACATCCATATCCACCCAAAGATCGCTGGGCCAATAAGTTGGTATAACGGTAACGGATGCCACCATCAACATTCCGCTGATTCCGTTTGCAATAATCCCAAAATTTAATTCTGATTCTTTACGACATTCAAAATGAAGCATAAAGTCTGCTTGATTTGCTTCAACTACAGAAAATCCATAGTCTGTTACCGCTTGTTTAAGCTGCTTTTTCGCATCAAGCAACTTACCCTCACCAAAGGATACATCATCACAATCAGTTACTAAGAAAATTGGTATTTTATTTGTCGCAGATATCTTTGTTGCATCAAATGATTTTAATGACGTTGCTGAACACGCACTTAGAATTAAACAAGCAAGGAAAACAAAAAAGGATTTCACATTTTGTTCAAGCGACACTTTTCTCATAGAACCCTGCTTCATGAAGAATCTCTAATTTAATAGTTTTGTTTATTTTTGATTGGAATAAATCCATTAATATCTAGACGGAGTATAGACGCTCTCAACTAAATGCGTCTTGTGAAAGCGTCTCAATTCTTAAATATGTTTTATGTTTTTAGTGCTTAAAAACCTTAAATATCCTCTCTAATGCTTAAAAACTAGAACCGGGCTGCCTCAGAAATTCAATTTCTTCTTGAGTTGAAGTACGACCCAATATGTCATTGCGATGTGGATAGCGCCCAAAGCGATCAATAATTTCTTTATGTCTAACTTCGAATGTATAATTATTTGGCGCGAACTCTTTAAACAAGGGTTTAGCTAGATTATGAATAAATGCCGATTCACTATGCATATACGGCATGAGTAAAAAGCTTCGTTCTGCCCCTTCCAGGTTTTCTAAACACTTTAGGTTTACAGCTTCCTGCGACAACACTAAAGCGACCGAATCTTGAAAGAAAGCACTTGCCACCCCTCTATTTATATTTCTTGAGAACTGGTCTAGCACGATAATTTCAGCTAATCGACCTTTTATGTCTGAGCGCCAAGAAACTAGTTCGCCTCTGCTCGCCTGTTGAAGTGTTTCTGAAAATATTTCTGTGATTAAAGAATCGAAGCCTGCATCGACTTTCCACCATTGTTTCGAATCAACTTCTTCAAACCAGAATTTTAATACCGCATCAAACATAGTTCAGTACCCCTAAACAATTATGAGATCTTTTGTTCTGGCTCTAAAATCCAGCAACGTGGATTATGTTGATATCCCAAGGGCGCGTAATACTCATTTGCTAAGGGAGCGGCTAATAGAATCAATTTGCACTTAGGGCCCAATTGCTCACGCGTTAATCGCTGCAACTCTTTGCCTATACCACGCTTTTGGAAAGCTTTATTGACCGCCAAATCCGATAAGTAACAGGCATAATGGAAGTCGGTTAACGAACGCGCAATGCCAACCAATTGATCTCCCAACCAAGCACTGAGCAGTAAATTGCTATTATTTATCATGCCATCCATGCACTCCCTATCTTCAACTGGCCGCCGCTCACCGAGAGTCGATGCGTTTAGTAAATCGATAAACTGATCTACAGTGATATTCGCATTGAGCCTGTAGGAAATATCCATAGTTTCATCCTTAATTCAAAGCTGCTTAGTGCATTTTTTCACAGTTCATTTCTACGCCATCATCGCCCCAAGTAACTTTTGCTGCTCCGTGGTGTTCCCAAAAACGCGCGTTCACCCCCTGATACAAAGCACCACTCGTACTTTCTTGAAGCATCATAAAAACTGCATGATCACCTCGTATAGCAATTAAGCTCCCAGGCGTAGTGGGATAAAATTTGACGATAACCTCATCACTTGGTCTATCATCGCAGACATAAAATATGGGTTCTATCGCTTCAAGTAATTCATAGCGCGCTTGTAATTCAGCAATTCGATACTGATAGCTATTTTGTATGCATGCTATTAGATTTTTTCTCTTCCCACATTCATCACGATCTTTAATCCAAGCTCGCTGCTCAGCTTTTAATGTTGAATGAAGATCATTATTCAACTTCGCGAGCCCCGATTTAAAAACAACATTTAGTTGATCCTCAAGTTTTGAAAGCTCTGGCTGAGCACATATCGTTTTTTGAACTTTATTCAGAGTTTTCTTTTGGCAGATTAAAGAAGGTAGTTTTCGTCTTTCATTAATCTGTTGTTGAATATATTCGCACCATTGTGGTGTCGATTTTTTAGGTAAATCTGATTGCTTGGCTAGATTCAATTTAGACTCGACAACAAACTGCCATTCAGTCGAACCCAAATCTGGACCATGACCTTGATGATCACTGGTATGAAGCTGTCCTTCGATATAATGAAACCATTCACTTGAACAGAATAATCCCTTATCTGTAGAAGACTCTTCAGACGGTTTAGTATTTGGAATATCATCTTTCTCAGTGGAGATAAGTTCAACGCTTGAACAAGCCGATAACACACTGAATAAAACAATTAAACAAAGGCGCACACTTACTCCGACACTTTTTCAAAAAAACGTTCAAAACCACAAAAAAGGTACGACGATTAGATCCAGAAATCGAGCCCTTTTTGAAATTAATTCAAACTAGTTTTGATTTTCCTTTTATACTTCGCAACTTAATAATTTCAATGATAGTTGAAGTCATCTTTTTCCACACATACTCTATTCAACATTACCGACTTCAAACTCAATTTATCAAGTACAAGAGATAGCTAAACCAATGCAAAGTAGCGACATATTTGAAGCCTTCGACAAGACTTATACTCTTCATCGTTATCCTCACAAAGATAACAATGACTTACGTGCCTGGGATACTGCCGACCACTATTTATTAGCGACACTTATGGGACTAGATATTGATTTGTCTGACATCTGCATCATCAACGATAATTTTGGTGCGCTGACCATTCCCCTACTTCAACACAAGCCTATCTGCTATAACGACTCTTGGCTCTCTAAAGAAGCTATCTATAAAAACATCGAGTTGAATAATTTAGATAAGTCACTGCGCTTTTTACCTCAGATTGAAGAACTTAAAGATCATTCAAACACTGCAAACATCATTATTGGAAGGGTGCCCAAATCTAAAAACCAGTTAGCGCATTTACTTCAGCAACTTCATCAATGGGCACAACCTGGATGTACTTTGCTGTTAGCGGGCATGGATAAGCACTTGAGCAAAGGCCAGTTTGATTTATTGGAAGCTTATTTTGGCCCCAGCCGTTTTTACCCTGGTGTTAAAAAAGCCCGTATTTGGGAAGCAAAAATTGATAAAGCCTTAAACTCAAAACCACTACCAAGCAACATCATTGAGCTACCAGAATTTGAACTAAGTTTAACAAACCAACCCAATGTATTTAGTCAGGAAAAACTAGATATTGGGACACGTTTTTTCTTAGAGCATTTATCTAAATTACCCGAAAAAAAGCAAGTTGCTGACCTAGGCTGTGGTAACGGAACATTGGGCTTAGCCTACTTACGCTTGCACCCAGAATCACACTTGCTATTTTCAGATGAGTCATTCCAGGCAATTCAATCTTGTGAAAAAAACTGGAAAGAGAATTTGCCTGAAACAAGTGCAGTCATTCGTGCAGATGATGGGCTACTGCAATCAAAGCCTTCCGAGTTTGACTTGATAGTGTGCAACCCGCCTTTTCACCATCAACATACTATTGGAACAGATATCGCGTTCTTACTATTCAAAGATGCATTTAGAACACTTAAAAAGACAGGTGAGTTCTGGATTGTGGCAAACCGTCATTTGGCTTACCACATCAGCCTTAAGAAGTTATTTGGAAATTGCTCAACAGAGGCTTCCAATAAAAAGTTCGTTATCTTGAAAGCGGTTAAATGTCGTTAGTCACTTTCTTCTGATTCGTTTGATGCTTACCTGTTAAGAAAATAAACAAACCTAGAGAAGATAACAGTAATGCCGTACTCACAATAATCGCCACCGGATAGTATAAATTTCCTGCCAAATCTAATTGGCTATATTTAATAACCATAATCAGACCCTCGAGCGATAAGGCTACGCAGACGGTTCCAATAAAACGAGGAATGGTACGCCTTAAACCGGTGACCGGATCTTCATCGCCTGAATACTCTATCACCTTAAAGCACAAAAAAGTGGTTACAGTGCAGCGATTAATATTTCGCGGCTTACTTCAGGCGTAATTGCGCCGTGCTCACCTAGCTTTACCATGCCGTGCTGAGTTAACTTGTCAATCAAGCCATCAATTTCAGCTTCACCTAAGTCTACATGCGATAGCCGAGTCGGCACTTGCATGGCTTGGAAAAATGCTTCCGTTAGTTCAATAGCTCGACAGATTCGTGAATCTTCATCACCTTCAGATAAATTCCAAATACGCTCAGCATATTGTAATAACTTGCCTCGCTTCGCGTCAGTACACACCTTCATGACTGCCGGTAATATAATTGACAAGGTACGCGCGTGATCAATTTTATAGGCACCGGTTAGCTCATGACCAATCATGTGTGTCGCCCAATCTTGCGGAACACCGGCTCCGATCAAACCATTCAAGGCCATCGTTGCGGCCCACATAATGTTGCCTCGAACATCCAAGTCTTTGGCTGTTTCGGCCACTAAGGCTTTCGGTCCCTCTTCTATCAGCGTCAGCAATAAACCTTCGGCAAAACGGTCTTGTACCTTACCATTCACGCTATAGGTTAAGTATTGCTCCATAGTATGAGCAAAGGCATCAACCACACCGTTACTGATTTGGCGATCAGATAAGGAAAGCGTTACCGCAGGGTCAAGCACAGCAAACAATGGCCGAACTAATGGGCTCTGAAAAGGTAGCTTGTTGCCATTACGCGTCACTACGGCACCGGTATTCGATTCCGAGCCTGTTGCAGGGAGCGTCAAGACACAGCCAATCGGTAAGGCCTGTTTAATCGGCTGCCCTTTAGCGACGAAATCCCAAGGGTCATCACCCTCAAACAAGGCTGCTGCCGCAATAAATTTAGTGCCATCTACGACAGAGCCACCGCCAACGGCTAATAAAAAGTCGATATCGTGTTGGCGGATTAATTCCTGAGCTTTCATCAAAGTGTCGTAACTTGGATTTGGTTCAATGCCAGAAAATTCAAACCAAGTGTGCTCACTTAATGCTTCAGCCACTTGATCATAAACACCATTGGTTTTGATCGAACCACCACCATAAGTAAGCAATACTCTCGCTGTTTTGGGTATGGCTTTGCGGAGGGATTTAATTTGGCCTTCGCCAAAGTGAATTTTAGTCGTATTTTGAAAACTGAAATTTAACATAATGGCTTTCCTGATAGATTCAATATGAATAGCTACTTTATGAGGCTTTTATGAGGCAAGCGCGGCTAATAATTTTTTAGCGGCCAGTTCAGAGCTTGCAGGGTTTTGGCCGCTAATAAGCAAACCATCCTGAACAGCAAAGGCGTTCCAGTCAGCCACTTTTTGAAAATCGCCACCACGCTTAAGCAATTCATCTTCTAACAAGAACGGTACAATCTCAGTCAATTGTACCGCCGCTTCTTCACTATTGGTAAAGCCAGTAACCACTTTACCTTTGACGACATATTCACCTTTAGTATCTTTAATATTCAAGAATGCGGCCGTGGCGTGACATACCGCAGCAACTGGTTTATTAGTCGCTAGAAAGCTTTCAATCAGAGCGATAGAGTCAGTATTATCGGTTAAATCCCATAATGGCCCATGACCTCCAGGGTAAAATACGGCGTCATAGTCCGCTGCTTTCATATCGGACAATTTCGCTGTATTGGCAACTAAAGCTTGTGCTTCAGTATCGGCGTCAAAGCGATGCGTTGATGGGGTTTGAAAGTCAGCCATTTCGCTTTTTGGATCAACCGGAGGTTGGCCACCCACTGGCGATGCCAGTGTTACTTGAACGCCTGCATCAACAAAAGCGTAGTAAGGTGCAGCAAACTCTTCTACCCAAAATCCGGTCTTTTCTCCAGTATTCCCAAGCTCTGCATGAGAAGTGATTATCATTAATACTTTTTTTGCATTTGAATTAGTCATATTAATTTCTCTTTTTGAAGGGTTCTATAAAGTTTAACTAAGGTCTTTTGTATTTTTCGACGCTTAATCATTGAGATCAGTGTATGCCTGCATAGTCTATTGAACAATATAAATTGATTTGACTACACTAGTACAATTATTGATACAATAAGCCATGAATCTATCTTTCGAACAACTTAAAAGTATGGTGGTCTTTGCTCAAGTCGTTGAGCAGGGTAACCTGACAGCCGCTGCCAAGCATATCGGCTTATCCCGCGCGGTCGTCAGTTATCACATTAAAAAACTGGAGTCGCAGTTAGGTGTTAAGTTACTTAATCGCTCGACTCGCTCCATCGCTTTAACCGAAGCAGGCACTGAGTACTATCAGTCATGCCGTATCATTGCCGAACAAGCCGCTATCGCAAACCAGAAAATCGAAAACCTTAAAAATGAGCCGGAAGGCTTATTAAAAATCACCTGTCCAGTGAATGTTGGTCTACAGATGGTGGTGCCGGCACTTAATAACTTTCGGCGTCTCTATCCTAAAATTGAATTAGACGTCATGCTCACAGATGAAGTGGTGAATATCATGCAAGAAGGCATCGACCTTGCCATTCGTGGTGCGCCTTTGCCTGATTCTGGCTTGCAAGCGAGCAAACTATCAACGTTACCCATGTGCTTGTGTGGCTCACCTGAGTATTTTAAAAAACACGGTCGCCCAAGCACTCCGGCTGAATTAGAGCAACATGCCTGGGTTATTTATAAATTAACGTCAGACACGATAGAGTTAAACAAAGGTAATCGTTCATACAGTATAAAAGTGAAAGGTAGCATTAGAACGAATAACGCCGCTGCTCGTACAGCCTTTATCGAAGGTGGTCATGGTTTAGGGCGTATACCGGTTTATGATGCGTGGCCGAAAATTAAAGCTGGGACTTTAGAATTGATTTTTGACGATTATCAACTGAGTAACATAGACATTTATGGTGTTTTTCCACCGGGCAGTGCCAGCTCGAAAAAGCTACGGCTTTTAATTGATTACCTTAAAGATTACTTTTTAAAGTCGATCGCCTTGATAAAGCCCTAGCATCTCATCCATTTATGATTCCTTCCACATGTGTCAGTTAGAGGCTTTATTCTTTCCATTTAGCCCAAGGATCGGAGCTTTGCTTGGCCGAATCACTTGAAGGTTTAGAGCTAACTCGGTCTTCATTACGAGTTTGCTTGCGCTCTTGATTATCAGAATAAGCACCGCTTCTCTGAGAGTCAGTTCGTCTACCGGAACCTGAGCCGGAACGATATCCTGAATTCTGACTATGCTCTGCAGCTTTTTTGGCTCGTTTCTCTTGCAGACGTTCAGCATCTTCCAAGCTCAACAGGGCTGGCTCACCGGGCACATGATGATCAGGTATAATTCTGTCTCTGGGAGGTAAAGCAAACTGCTCTGATGAGGCTCGAGGTAAATTCTTATATTCATACAAATAAAGAATTTCTACTTTTTCACGTGCCCAATCGGTTTTTTTAAGAAACTTCACACTCGACTCAATACTCGGATTGATCTTAAAGCAGTTGATGTTTAAATAGGCATCAAGAATCTCAAAGCCGTAATGATCAACTAATTCAATCAACAAGTTTTTTAAACTGAGGCCATGCAAAGGATTGTTCTTGAAATTGACTTCATCATTCATAGCTTGATCCATGGATATAAAAAATTGGCTAATTATACCCTTAAGAAGGCAGATCCTCTAGCCTTAGACAGTTGATAAAAAAGTTTGGAGGCTATCAGACTGCTTAACGCTTATCTTTAATCAGGTTCACTTGTCGACCTAAATCTATTAATTTGTCATGACTAACTATAGTAGCTTCAACAATATCACCCGACTTTAAATATTCAGCGCGCTTGTATTGTGACGCTAAAAAAAGAGACCATTTTTTCTGTTCAGGTAACATGGCAGCGATTTTCTGCTTTACCGGGGAAGGAATTCTTAGCGCACAACCTGAGGGTGTGCCAGTGGAAATGAGATCACCTGCATAGAGATTCTGAACGGTCGATAATTCACTAAGCGTTTCTGCTGCAGCAAAGACAAGATTTTTGGTGCTATCTTGCTGACGTATTTCTCCATTCACTTTAAGGGTGAGCTCCATATTATAAATCTGTTGAATAGAGTCCTTATCAAGTAAGCATTTACTCGGGACGAGAAATAATATTATTTCGGCCTGATTCCTTTACTAAGTAAAGCGTCTCATCAGCTTCTTTAATCAAACTTTCAGCAGTTGCATGATCACCTAGCTGGGCAATCCCACCACTAACTGTCACATAACTTTCAACAGCCGAATAATCGTGAGGATAAGCAAGCTCCTTAAGAGCTTGGGTAATACGCTTACCGACGATTTGAGCGTGAACAGAGGTAGTATTAGGAAGCACTAAAGCAAATTCTTCACCACCATAACGAGTAACAATATCAGTGGTTCGACAGGCGGCTTCTTTTAAGATATTAGCAACAGCCTTTAAACATTCATCGCCAGCTTGATGACCGTAATGATCATTAAACGGTTTGAATTGATCAACATCAATCATTATCACAGTCAAAGGCGCTTTTTCTTTTTTTGCATGCTTGAACTCTAAATCAAGCGCCTTATCAAAACCACGCCTATTCACTAAGCCGGTTAAGCCATCTTGATATGCCAATAACTCCATCTTCACTTTAGTACCATGAAGCTCATCCTGAATATTTACTATGCGCTCCATAGCATGAATCATAGACTCTAACACTTCAGGTACGATGGGTTTAAAGAGGTATATATCGCCACCCGACTTAATACCTTCTGAGAAGAATTTAGGGTCGGTTTTAGCACTAACAAATATGATTGGAAACCAAGTAGGATTATTTTGTCGAATTTTTTGAGTCGTTTCAAAGCCATTCATTCCTGGCATTTCAACATCCATTAAGATGAGATCAATCTTCTCATTTTCACAGATATCGACAGCTTCCTGACCAGAAGTAGCTTCGATGACATCGTGACCTAAAGAAGAAACGACAGAAGAAGAAACCATTCGAATAGAACGTTGATCATCTACAATCAATACTCTCATAACAACTTACTCTTTTATTATTGATCAACGACTTCAAGGGATTAAGCTGCCCGTTTATTTTTTGTAAAAATAAGTATAGATCAATTTACAGACTTTAATTAACTAAGAAATTTCTGAGCACTTATTTAAGTGAGTTGTTGAACGTTTGAAGGCTTAATAAGGATTCATAATATGAAATCAAGCGGCTCAAATACTCGGGTGAAATATCCTGAAGTGCTTTAAAAGATCGAATAACTAAACGTTCGGGATTTAAGGGGCCGGCATTTTCTGGAATCTGATTCATGACCTTAGCCAATAATCTATCCAGGGCCATTTTCTCGAACATATCTTGATAGTGTTTGAATGACTGTAACTCAGGTTCCGACTGCGAATTACTTACCTCATTCAACTTATTTCCACTTGCTTGATTACCTGAAAGCGTGAAACGGCTTTTATTAATTTCTTGACTTAATAAGGTAAAGTGCTGAGCAGGATGAATTATGTGTCCATCACTATCTTCAATTTCATCAAACCTGGCTGGAGTATCCTCTCTTTCAATATTCAAACTTAACGCTAACACCTTAAAGGCACTGTCTGCTTTTTCTATCAGAATGGATGAAAGCTGTATTGAGCCTTGTACAAGGTATGTATTTGCACGATCAAGCAGTGCTTGAATGTAGCTCAATTTTGTTGATTCGAGACACGATAAATTCTCTGATGAGAATTTTGATAGCCTTCGTTCAATGTCAGCAAGACGCTCTGCAAGATCTTCACACATCAACTTGACCCGTCAGACTTGGCTTTGGGTACGGGCGCCATTTCAACTCGTCTATTTTGAGATCGACTATCCGAATCTGTATTCGGCACGACAGGGCTTTGTGCACCAAACGCTGCGGCAAACACTAGCTCTGGCGGCATGCCCTCTTCAATTAAAGTGCGCGTTACCGTTAATGCCCGCTGAGCCGAGAGCTCCCAGTTGTCGGCATAACGTAAATTCCCCTTTTGGATTGGTAAGTCATCAGTAAAGCCACTCACCATAAGCATTTCATTACGCTCACCCAGAAAAATTTTCAAGGGCACAACTAATGAGGTGAGCAGTTCATGGCCTTCTGTTTGTAGCTGATCTGAATTTAACGAGAATAGTACACTACCGCTGATGCCGATTTTGCCATCATGAAAGGTCACCCGACCACTGGAAAGCGGCTCTGCCAGCGCTTCTTCAAGCGCTAAACGTCGCTGTTCTTCCGCCTGGCGTTTGGCGACCTCTTCCTCAAGACTTTTTGAAAGTTCTAGTTGATAACCAATCACCCAGATAAGCAGGAGCACAAAAACCCCCACTAAACCAGACATCAAGTCACCGAAAATGGCCCAGATCGGTGGTAAATCTTCTCGAAGCTCTTCTAACTCCATATTAGACGCCTATTCCGTTAGTGCTTTCTTCAGCGCGATTAACTGCCATTTGGTTAATTTCTTCAATTAAACCTTTTTGGCTCATCATACTGTGGTCAATAATTTCTCTGGCTTGAGCGACATAATAGGCTAACTGCTCATCACTTCGATGGGTTGAAGCTTCCAATGCTGTTTCAATCTTCGTTAAATTATCCACCAGTTTATCGTTAGATTCGCTGAAACGTTCAATCGCGCCGACAAAGGCTTGGCTCATGCTAGCGATATCGACACTGCTTTCTGAAAACTGTAGGGCAATGCCAGATAACTTATTAATTTCACCCTCTACTTTAGAGTCAAAACGTTCACTAATTTCAGCCAACATAGTGCCCGAAGAACTGAGTAAAGTTTCCATTGCCTTGCCTTGGTTCACGGTACTTTGCGCTAAAGAATCTGATAGACCATCAAGATCGGACATGATGCGTCGACGCTCTTCAAGAAGATCATTATCGCGCGCCATATTTTGGGTCAGTTCTTCTTTAAGCTTGGTTATCACTTCTGCTGCTGCTTTGGGTGCTTCAGATGCAGTGTCGATTAAACGCTTCATCGGTATTTCTAAAGCTTGCCCTAGTTCAGCTAATTGAACTGCTACGGTAGTTTCTAGTTGCGTTAGCTTTTCAAGCGCCTTATCGGCTCGAAGCTGCTCTTGGTCGCGCAATTCATTTAACTGTTCTTTAAGTTGAGTAGCCATTAAGCCCATTGATTCAGTATGTAAGGCTTGCCAGTTTAGTTCTGCCTGCTCTCGCCCTTGTAAACTAAGCTCGGAGGCCTCATTCAACTTAGCTGTATAGATACTGATATTTTGCGCATTATCCAACGCTGCTGCTTGTAATTCTTTGATAGAAGTTTCGATCAATTCAGATACTTTTTGCTGTGAATTTTGCTGAGCAGTAACAGCTAAGTTCAATTCATCTGAAAGTTGCTTTGAGGAATCGACAAAAGATGAAGAGGCAGATTGCCATAAGGAATTCTGCTGCTCTGTAAATTCCTCAAAGGCCAAGTGTGCTGTTTTCTGTGTACTGAGAAGTGATTCACTCCATTGAATACACTTTTCATCCTCCGCTATTTGGCGTTGAGCATCGTTCGTTTCAGAGCGCTGAATGAACTGTTCAATAAATTGCTGTGACATTGCCTGAAACTGCTCAGAAAAACCGGTTAATGTCTCGTTCATATTGGTACTTAAGGCTTTTTGGATGCCTTCATGCTCTTTAACGCCCTGATGCCAAGCGTCATTAGCAGACAAAGTATGCGCTTCGAGGTTTTGGCCTATTTTATCTAAATAGGTTTCAGACTGATTAACAAGCTGCGTTTGGGTGTCGAGTACATGTTGTTGCAAACGTTGTGACAACTCAGACATGACCCGATCAACAACAGGGCTCATTTGTTGTGCGACTAATTCACCGCTGTCTTTAACAACTTT
>TARA_R110001592_G_scaffold362233_3_pt1 | contig 12910 bp, 9 predicted proteins | sample TARA_R110001592 | Tara Oceans TARA_R110001592 (sample SAMEA4398387) | marine metagenome | biome: Polar Biome; feature: [SRF] surface water layer (ENVO:00010504); material: water (ENVO:00002006), including particulate matter (ENVO:01000060) such as... | depth 5 m
TAGAGAATTAATTAATGAAGCTGAAAATATATTAGATGAAGAAACTAAAAAGCAGCGGAAAGAAAAAAGGGCAAGAAAAAGACAAAGTCAAAAAGATGCTACCAAAAGAAAAAAAGATAATGCAGCCAAATCTGAGAAACCAAGTAAAGATGCTAAAGCTGCCAATAAAACAAAAGCTGTCAAAAAAATGAAAAAACCTAAAGTTGTGAGTACTCCTCCCAAAATTGAAAAGGGTACGAAAGAAGATGCCGAAGAATACGCCATTGATAATAATCAACCCTTAGAAAATTTAGTTAAAATGTTAGGGTCTATTTATAATAAAGGAACTATGCCAGCAGAGACGAATTCAGATGCCTTTATTAAAACACAAAAAAAATTACTAGACTCGAAAGAGTCCGGTAATGAACGCTATTTAAAGCTCCAAGCGACGAAACATTTTGACCTTTACTACGAAGATGGCCTTGGTAACAATCAAGGAAAATTAGCATCCTTTCAGACTGAAATGGATGCTTATATATTGAAGTATGTTGGTACACCGTTTATAATTGGTGTAAAAGGAACTATTAAAGATACCACACAACAAACTAATTTTGGAAAAATGTATGGACATCTATTAACACATTTTGTGACTAGCCAAGATTTTGTCAATACCGACTCTACTAATATGAACAAGAAATTTCCTAAAGCGTCAGATGACTTTGCTGGCTGGAAAGAAGTACAAATTAGTACTATGGCAAATAAGATTTATATGATATACATTGCTTATAGATTTGTAACGCTTATTAAAAAACCAACGTTACTTAAAAATCCGGAACAAGCAAATAGGTTTGCTAGATATAACCAAATGAAAAATAAAGATATTAAAATGGCTACTGGTGGTGGTCAGTTTGGTACGGAAACAAATGTAGAAAATATTTTACTACAAGCCCTAAAACAGTCTTTACAAATCAAGACAGCAGATATTAAACTGGTGGAAGGTTTTTTAGACACGTTAGATTTAGCAAATAGGTTTATAGTTGAAGATAAGTACTCAAGTTTAGGTAATATCGATCCAAACCAATCCGCAGATATCGCAAACAAAGTTGTGGATACTGGTCTGGCAGCAGGTGCTGCTGTTAAACAAGTAGGTAAAGAAATCAAAAATGACAATAGTCTTAGAACGTTAAATATAATGAAGTCAATACCTAAAAGACTTTTAAATCAAGTAAATAAAAATAAAGCAGAAATTAATCAATTTCCTGAAGTACTAAGTAAATATATTGTTTTATTGTCTATGGTTTTTAATAGAGGGGCTTTTAGTCCGGAAAAGTTTAATACATTAGTTACTGCCAAAGAATTAAATAAAGTTGATCAAATGCAAAATTGGTTAGAGAAAAATGATGCAATATCAAAATCGAATAACTACCTACAAAACTCATTAGACTTTATGGTATGGTCAAAAATGAATGGACCTGGTGGAGATCCAAGTTGGGCTGAACGTTACTCAAAAAGGTGGCCAAAATTTGCAAAAAGTCTTAAACTGGTTGGTGGAGCTGTAAAACTTGGTGGAAAGGGTTTAAAGGCACTAGCGAAGATCTCTTAAAAATTGAAAGGGTTGATATATGTATAATGGTAATGTGATGTTAAGACATCAGGGTCAAGAGATTGAATATTCTGATGAACTATTAACTGAGTATATGAAGTGTAAAGAAGATATAATTTATTTTGCTGAGAAGTATTTTAAAATTATAACCATTGATGAAGGTGAACATTACATTAAACTTTTTGATTTCCAAAAGAAAATGTTAAAAGCATTTGTTGGTGACGGAGACGAACGTCAGCATTTGGCTTTATGTTCTTCGCGTCAGATTGGTAAAACTACAATATCAACAATTTATATTTTATGGTATATTTTATTCCATGAGGACAAAACTTGTGCTGTACTTGCGAATAGAGAAAAAACAGCATTTGAAATTCTAAAACGTATTAAAGAAGCGTATATGAACCTACCATTGTGGTTACAACAAGGTGTACAAGATGGTGGTTGGAACAAATCAGAGATACTTTTAGAAAATAAATGTCGTATACTCGCAGGTTCAACAGCCTCAAGTGCTATTCGTGGTTATGTTATTAACTTACTATTTCTGGATGAGTTTGCTTTTGTACCTAATGGTATAGCAGATGATTTTATGGCATCAGTATATCCAACCATTGTAACAGGTAAAACCTCAAAAATTATTATTGCCTCAACACCTAATGGTATGAATCACTTCTATCATATTTGGAGAAAATCCATAAAAGGTGAAAATGGTTTTAGACCAATTAAAGTAAATTGGTGGGAAGTGCCTGGACGAGACGAAAAGTTTAAAGAAAATACAATCAAGGATATTGGTATTGTAAGATGGAACCAAGAGTTCCTAGCAAGATTCCTAGGATCTACAAGTACACTAATTGACTCAGATTTGTTAGAACGTATGGGAGCCAACACAATGGATCCTTTACATTTATCAATGGGGGACTTATTGTATGTTTATGAACGACCAGAACCTGATGTAATGTATATTATGGGTGTGGACACAGCTAAGGGTACCGGTGGTGATTATTCTGTTGTACAAGTTTTAAAAATTAAAGAAGAACACGATATAGACCACGTTGCTACATATAGATGTAATACAATAGCACCACACGACTTTTCACAAGTATGTATTTCAATTTCACAATATTATAATGGATGTTATATGATGGTGGAAAATAATGATGTGGGTGGCCAAGTTGCTGACAGTATACATTTTGAGTATGAGTATGACCTAATTCTAAATACTGATAAGAAAGGTATTGGTACAAGGTCCACGAGTAAATCTAAACTTGTTGCTAATATGTTAATGAAAAGATACTTGGAATCTGGTTGGTTAGACATTAAAGATCCACGAACTGTTTATGAATTTGGTGTTTATGAAGAAGTACGTCCGGATGTTTTCCAAGCCCCAAGAACAGAACATGATGATTGTGTTACTAGTTTACTTTGGGCGTTATATTTTTTATGTACTGAGTTCTTTGATAGTAAAAGTATTGGTGTTAAAACAATCGATTCAAAATATTTTATTGAAGGTGGTGATTACGATTTACCAATTATGATGAGTGACACACTGGAACATAACTATGATACGGATGGGTTTGATTGGGGTGCCAACTCGGAAGATTGGATGTAACCTTAATAAGTTTAATTCCTAGGAATTATAAATATAGATGTAAGAAAGAATTCTAACAATTTGATGTGAGTGAATTTATTTAATAATGTTTTTAAAGGAGATAAATTATGGCTGGAGGATTTAAAGCACCTGGCGTAAAGAGACTAGAAAAAGATGTATCGGAGATTATATCTCCAGCAGGTACATCTATTGGTGCAATAGTAGGTGCCGCAGATAAAGGACCTACAAATAGACGAGTATTGATAACAAGTGATAAACAGTTAGTTGACACATTTGGTGTTCCAACTTGTGCTGATACTGATATGGCTATCTATGCTGGATTGGAATTTTTAAAAGAAAGTAATGGACTTTTCTTTGTAAGAGCTACTTGTGGTGATGGAAGTGAAAAATATGCTGGTACAGTGATTAGTAAGTCATCCGGTACATATACAGCACCAGCCACATCAGCTATATCGGCTGCATCTTCGTCAACCATTTTAGCTTCAGATGAATATTCAGATGGTAATACTAAAAGACAAGTTGATGGACAGGGTGGTAACTACGATGTTGAAAACACATCTTTTCCTTCGTCTGCATCAATGTTGATTGCTGCATTAGGACCCGGTACTGTTGGTAATGATATTGGTATTTCAGTTGTAACTTCCGCTGATACTGATTACAGAGGACAGTTTGGATTTAACTGGGAAATGAGTTATGATGATCCTAATGGTTCATCATATGCATGGACTGCCGGTTCCAAAGTTTCTGCAATGGGTACACCTTCATCTGCATCCGATGCAATATGGAAAAAAGTGTATCGTGTAAATGTATACGAAAAACCATTAAACACAACTGAATCGTATTGGGGAACCACGAGTGCGGAAACACCTGTTGAAACATTCTTAGTATCAAATTCAAAAGTGACAGATGCACAAGGTAATAACTTGTACGCACCAGATGTTATTAATGGTGCTTCACAGTATATTTATGTGAATGTGACAGAAAATAGTAAACCATTGAGTACAGTAAAAGGTACCAATTTCACAACTTTTACTGGAAACTCTTTAACTGCAACATCCGCAATAAACGCAATTGTTGCGTTATCTGGTGGTACAAATGATAAACAAGGTGTACTCGAGGATGATAAACGAGCAGCATGGGGTTTGTTTAATGATCGTGAAAAGTCAGCACCAAACATTTTAATTGTGGCCGACAGACCTAAAACTAGTGATGATGGAACTGGTGAAACATCTGTTGCTGCTACTATAAAAGACGTTGGTAATATCGCATCCACTCGTAAAGATTGTATTGCAGTAGGTCAGGTTGGATCAGTAGCAGAGACTAAAGCACAAACACTTATAGATGCAGTATCGAGTTATTACTCGTTTAATAATCCAAGTTATGTTGCGTTATATGCTGGTTATGACAAAGTAAACGACAGTTTCACTGGTCAGACATTGTTATTCCCTAAATCAATTTTCGGAGCAACATTGATGGCTCGTACAGACGCTGTTGCAAACACTTGGGATGCACCTGCAGGTATCAATAGAGGTATTATTGGATCGTCTGTTGGACAAATCAAAAATTACAGTGAAAACGACATTGGATTTATGTATGATAGTAATATCAATACTTCAAAATTCATTCGTGGTATTGGTCATGTTATGTGGGGTCAAAAAACCGCACAGCGTAAAAAATCCGCATTGGATAGAATTAATGTAAGACGTTTATTACTTTTCTTACAAAACAGTATTGAACCATCATTACTACCATTCTTATTTGAAGCAAATACTGACAAAACTCGTAGTAGAGTGTTTAGTGTTGTAGACGGTTTTTTATCGGGTATTTTGGCAGCTGATGGTGTAACAAAATATGAAGTGGTTGTAGATGAGTCGAATAATGGTTCTGAAGTAATAGATAATAATCAGTTAAATGTAGATATTTATGTTCAACCTACAAGAACTATCGAATACATACAGTTACAAACTATTGTTACCAGAACTGGTGTAAGTTTTAGTGAAGTATAATTTAATGGGAGGTTTATCCTCCCATACTCTTTCTATTATAAATAATACAAAAGAGTAAAAAAGGAGAATATAATGGCAAGTGGCTTTCATATAGATAGAAGAATTGCTAAAGACAAAGATATTCAAAGAGCTTATCAATTTGAATTATTAATACCTAATATAGGTACTTTAAAACAAGATGATTTCACTTTTAGATGTCGTAGTGCAATTATACCTGGACGTGGTAACGAACCAATTTCAAGTAGTTTCTTAGGACAGGAAAGATTTTACCCGGGTAAACCAACTTGGGGTGGTAATCAATTAACTGTTGAGATAGAAGAATACGAAGATCAGGCGGGTTTAACAGCTTTGAATGATTGGAGTCAGAAAATGTTTAACGCGAATCCAACGGATGATGATTCTGGTTTTGCCGATTCATCAACTCGTGTTGGTTTATGTCGTGATGTAACACTATTAATGTACAAATATAATGGTGATAAAATGCCAAAAAAATGTGTATTTTATAGTACTTGGTTGGAAACTGTAAGTGAAGTAGCTGTGAACTACACTGACAGTAATTCAATTAAATACTCTGCCCAGTTTAAGTGGGATTATTGGTTACTTAAAGACTCATAATTAAAGTATGAACAATGTTAAAAAGGGGGGTTCTAAACCCCTTTTTTTAGTCTTATAAATACTTTAAAGGAGAATTTAAATGGCTTATATAGATACTGACGGTGCCTATAATTATGCATTAAAAAATAAAACTATACAACGTGCTTATAATTTTTTGGTAACATTTGAAAATTTGAGAAATCAATTTGGAATTTCCCCTGACGGTACTTTTTCAATACCAGGTGGTCCTGAAAGAACTTTACTAGCAACACATATTAAGAATGTGTCAATACCAACATATTCATATAAACAAGAAATACAACAATTGAGTCAGTTTGTTAGATCAACTCCAGTTCTTAACACTAGTGAAAGTTTATTATTAAAAATGGAACTTATTGAAGACGATAAACAAACCATCACATATTTTATACATTATTTACAATCATTAATTATAGATTCATATGGTTTTTATAATAAACTGTTTTCAAATGCTGATACAAGTAAAAATCCAAAAATTAAAATAGAAGTTATAAGAAGTGATGGTATGGTAGCAGCAGAATATAATTATTACAACTGTTATTTTTTAGACTCGAGTGAAGTTACTTATGATTACACTTCAAACACAGAAATTTCATATACACTAACAATGGCATTTGATGCATATAGTGTTAATATTTTTGATAATAGAGATGACAATGATGACACTGCTGATTTTGAAGACGCACTTAATGACTTTTCTGATGAATCATATAACAGTGCAATTAAGAAAAAATCCAAGTACCGAAAAGGACAAACTCGTGGAGTCTTGGGTGAATTGAATAAACAAAAAAAATGATAAATACATATATAATTGAATTGAAGGAGAATATATGAACGCAGAAGATTTTACACCAGAGGACTTGGCAAAAGCACAACGCCCAACACCAACTCAAAGTCCAGCACAATTACAAGACCATGCTCAACAAGCATCTAGTAGTGTTGGACAAGTTATAAACCCATTAAAAGAAATTGCTAATAGTGGTGAAAATACAAAGACTGATGGGAACTATTGGCCTATTGAGGACTTGCCTAGTAAATTTTTATTGTATCCAGAAGGTACAAAAATTTATGCACGACCTTTAAAGGTATTAGAAGTTAAGATGTTGTCTTCACTAACTAACGATAACTTTCATTATGTAATTACAGAAGTTTTGAAAAAAGCGGTTGATGGAATTGATGTTGAAAACTTATTAGTTGCAGACAAACTTTATATCATTTTCTGGTTAAGAGCTAATACATACAAAAATTCGGGTTATACTGTTGACTTTGATTGTACACTTTGTGAAACTTCATCCAAGTACGAATTTGAAATTAACAACTTGGATATTATTGATATCAAAGATGATTATCAAAAAGATAAAACAGTAGTATTACCTATAAATAAAGACAGTCTTACAACAAGACAGTTATTTATTCGTGATGAGAATACCGTGAAAAATTTCTTAAATCGTAACAAGCGAAGTTTACAAAATTATGATGAAGACATTTTAATTTTAGCAAATCTTGTAGATACTATTAATGGTAAAAGTATTTCGTTAATGGAAAAGTATAACTATCTAATTAACTTAGAACCAATTGACTATGGAAAAATAGAGTCTTATATAAATCATTATGATATGGGTATTAGTCCATTGATGAATGTTGAATGTAAGAATTGTGGAGGTACTGCACCTGTTGCGGTAGGCTTTCACCCCGAGTTCTTTGTTCCCAAAGCTGGACTTGAATGACATATTGGAAATGGAGTTTGTAATTGCCCTAAAATTGGGCATAACTCCAAATCCACTTCGTGAATTTTTTGAACTAAACTGGTTCTACGAAAGATATGTAGCGTTTCAACAAGAAATTGAGGCCACAAATCAACTTCAGATGTAGTTTATATAAATAAAAATAAAGGATGTTATATGGCTGAAAAGGAAAAGGACGACAAAAAAGGTGGTGATAATAAAGCTTCAGCCTTTAAAATATTGAGAGAACAACAAATCATTGAAAGAAGTCAGTCCACTTCGTTAAATCGTATAGAGTCATTACTCTCATCAAACCTTGTTCATATGCAAAAAATTGGTAAAGCTGAAAAGAAAGGTTTGGCTGGATCTGGTGTTGCTAAAGCCAAAGATTATTTAAGAACGGACGATACTGACCCAAAAGCAAATCTAAGGGTACTTAAAGACATTAGATCAATTCTTGGTGGTGAAGATAAGAAAAGTATGAAAGGTTATACTGGTGCCATAATTGGTGGTATAATAAAAGCTGCTCCATTACTTGTAGCTGTTTTTGGAAAACAAGTATCTAAAGGGTTGGAAAAATATCTGGGTGCCGGCAATCCAATATCTGGTGCAATAAACTTGCTTACGGATTTCTTCAGATTTTTCTTTATTAAACAACTTATCCTCAGACTCTCACCAATATTACTAAAATCTGCATTGGGTGGAATGGGTAAAAGTCAATGTTGTGGTGGTGGTTACGACACAGGTGGTCCTATGCGCGATTCGAAAGGTAAAAAACCTAGATCATCTAGACCGCGGAGTAGAATGGGTGGAACATGGGGTAAGATTGCAGCATTAGTAGGTGGAACCGCAGCCGCCGCTGGAATATATAGTATGATGGATGACGGTGATGGTGATTCCTCAACTGCTGCTGCTCTGGCAATGGGTGGTGGAGCAGCAGTTGGTTTGGGTATGGACGCTGTAAATAGTGTTAATATGGCTAAGGATGCCAAACAAACAAAAGAGATGGTAAAATCCACAAAGACTTTAAAAACCATAGAAACTGAAATAAGAAATGTGGGTAAGAAAAAACTTAGCAGAAAAGCACGTAAAGAGGCAACTGAAAAAGCACAAAAAAAAGCGTTAGAAAAAACAGTAGAAAAATCAGTAGCTAAAACAGCTGGTAAAACAGCCGGTAAGTCAATTGCAAAATTGGCTCTAAAAAGAATTCCTGTTATAGGTTTATTGGCAGGAGCCGCTTTCGCAGTAGATAGAGCAATGGATGGTGATTTTGTGGGTGCTGGTTTAGAAATGGCATCAGGAGCAGCAAGTCTATTAGATTTAGCAGCACCTGGGGCTGGTTTAGCTGTAGGTTTGGGTCTTGAAGCTACTATTGCTGCACGTGATATGGGTGTGTTTGATCCTAACAATCCAGTAAAAGAAAATGAGGCTTACAGTCCTGAACAGAAAAAGGTAGATGATACTTTTCTTGAAACACAAGGAATTAAAAACGCTGCGAATAAAGTATATTTAGAAAGAAGTATGAAAACAATATCGGGACTCCATCCCGATATGCAATCACGTGCAATGGCATTTCTTTCTAAATCGTATAAGGCAGGTTATCAACCAATTATTAAAGAGGGTGTGCGAGGGGCAGCTAGACAACAAATGTTAAAGGACAAAGGTTTTTCTAAAGCTGGTCCAGGTCAGAGTTTCCATAATTACGGTATGGCAATTGACTTCATATTTCCGGGTAAACAACCATATGGTGAACAACATCCTTGGGCTGAAGTGGGTAACATTGGTAAAAGTGTTGGATTGACTTGGGGTGGTGATTGGAAAAGTTTTACAGACAGACCTCATTTACAGTTGGGTAGTGATTATAGAACGTTGCGTGATAAACCTGACAAATATCCATTAATGGCTGAACATGGTTTGTTTACAAACATACCTTCCATCTTTGGTGAAGCAGGACCCGAGTTTGCAATACCATTTAATAATGAAGGTATTGGATATTTGTCAGACGCTATAAGTCAGGCATTAAAACGAATGGTTCCATCAAGTAATCAACAAAATATACCTAGTATAAATATGGCAGCAATGGAAAATAAAAAGAATAAAGATAAAAGAGAACTATTTACATTTCTCGCGGGTACCTTTACTAAAACTTTGGCTGAAGAAATAGCACAAAAAACTAAGGATACTATCTCAAAAGTTAATAGTAATAAATCAACTCAAGCTGCTAATCCAAACATATCTTAGGAGTGTGTAATGATAATAAATAATAAAGGTGATATGTTTCATTTCACAGGTAACACATTGGATGCTGGATCAATACTTCAACAAAGAGTTGTAATTTGGGATCCATCGGGGAAACCTTTAAAACTCGGGGAGGATCTCGACCAAATAGAGGGACCAAAAATAGCAGGTCTATTGACTAATGATTTTGAATATGGTATTGACGCAGACTGGTCAGCAATGCTGGACGGAAAACTAGATAATTTACCAGGTACAAATATATCAACATTAGCAGGCACGCCTTTATTTCAATCAGGCATTTTCAAACGGAAGTTTTACAAAGGTGGATCATATATCTCATTTCCATTAGATTTTAGATTGGTTTCGGATCAGAGATATTTACCCGACTCAGCACAAGATGGTGGTATAATAGACGCGCCTAAGACAGCGGCACATTTCTTAGCATCACTTTGTCTACCAAAGGATAATGCGATAATTGGTGGAATTGCAAAAATAATTACAGGTGAAACCTCACCTCTTGACGCAGCTGAGAATCTGAAAAATAAAATAGTGGATAAGTGGCAGAATGGGTTGGAATATCCAGGCTCAATTGGTGTATCAATTGGTAATTATTTCATAAGTACTGATATGATATTGGAAAAGTTTACAGTGAAGTTTTCAAGGGAAACTGTAAGTACCTACAAAGAAGATTTTGGTGATTATGAAACTAAGGATGACGTTAGGAGTGCCATTGAGGATATGAATAAATCATTTCAACCACTCTATGCAGATTTTAGCCTAACCGTTTCCACTAGAACTGTTCCTAGTACTAACTTAAATGGTTTTACAAATTCTGGTTTAATGAATGAGCAACCAATAGTAACAGTTCAAAGTGAACTTACTCCACCAGGGCTATAAAAATGAGTAAATATAAAAGAGAAAATTTTAGTAATAAAAATAACGTTAATGGTATTAATGAAGTTGATCTTCCAAATAATAAATTTAATGAATATAAGTTTGGTAATCAAACTACTTATTATAAGGTGAGAGAAGGTGAAATTCAACGTCCAGATTTAATTTGTTATAATGTATACGGTACTACTGATAAATGGTGGTTGCTTATGAAATATAATAAAGTTGAAGATGTATGGAATGACTTATTTGTAGGAATGATTTTAGAAGTTCCTAGTACGAGGGATTTAGAACAATATTATAGGTTAAGAAGAAATGTCGTTTGATTTTAAAAAGAATATAAAACTAGACGGACACGATTTATCGGATGATGGTATTGTAATTAGTAGTATGGTTATTAAAAATTGGTTTTTTGATATGGTTCCTCGAATGGAAATAACACTTACTGATAGTAGAGATGTGTTATATAATACTTATCCTATACAGGATGATGCTGTATTGGAAATAGAATTGGATAAAAATCAAAGTAGTGAAAAACAAAAAGAAACTTTAAAATTAAAATTTAGTATACTAAATTGGGAAATTATACCATCAATTGCTGGTATGGAATCGGGTCATTCATATATAATTATGGCGTATTTAAAAGTGGATGATTTGTTTTATCCAAATATTAGTAAATCGTTTGGTAAAAAATCAAGTACTGAAGTGATTGAACAGATAGCCAGTGATTTGGGTTTGACATATAATAAAAAATTTAAACAATCTACCAATGACAATATGAAATGGTTACAAGTATCTATGAATAATCATGATATGTTAAGATATGTCAATACCAGATCGTTTGTCAATGATGATGATATTACTCAGGTTTATATAAACGTTGAGGGTGAGTTAATACATACAACATTAAAAACTGAAATAGATAAAGATGTAAGTTTTGTAGCGATGATGTCACAAGATAAACAATCTGATGGTAAAGAAAATAATTTTGATGATAAAATGAGTGAGACAGGTGTCGAAAAAGAAGCACCAACACTTTATTATTCAACACTATCACAAAAAATGTTTACTCATTACAATAGATTTGATACATATGCCACAAAGATGTCAATGTATGGTGGTGACGGTAAAAACAAAGAACGTGTTATACATAGTTTTGGTGAAAAGTTATTAACAAAATATTCTCAACGAAGTAAAAACAACGCGGGTAAAGAAGTATCTAGTATTGAGTTTGGTATTTTAAATGGGGGTGACTTCTTTAGGGATGGCATACACAACGACTTTTTCGATGCACAGGTACAATATAGATATACCTTATTAAACTTTTTTAAAAATCAAGTAATACTTAAAGCAAAGGGTAACAACTTAGTTAAGTTATGGGATGTAATCGATTTAGTAATTACAAAATCGGAAACTATGCAATTGAATGAAACAGTTTCAGGAAAGTATGTTGTTGGTGGTCTTATACATATATTAGGTGAAGACTCGGAATACCAAACCCAAATAGTACTTTATCGAAGTGGTATTAATGGTTCGGAACTTGATGATGAAATAATATTGGAGTAAATTGATGAATATTGAAGATGTAATTAGAAGTGGTTTAGCAGACCCGTTTAGTGAAGTGATGAAACAGTTTGTTAGTGTTAGACCTAACGAAACAAATATTAGTTTTTATACTGGAAAAGTTGTTAATAACAACGATCCTGACAAACTAGGAAGATGTAAGATACGAGTGTATGGTGTTTTTGAGGATGAAATTCCAGACGAGGACTTACCATGGGCAATACCAGATTTCAATTTTATTGGATCAGAGCTGGGTTCATTTATAGTACCACCTGAAAAAACAATACTAAAAGTATTTTTTGATAACGATGATTACCATACTCCTAGATATACAACTAAAGTAATTAATACTAGGAAAATGAATTTTGATGCTGGAAAGGATGAGGACTATCCAAACACAATGGTATTCTTTGAAACTGATACTGGTGAATACTTTAAAATAAATAGAAAAACCAATACCTCAACATATCGTCATGCATCAGGAACAACAGTTTCCATTGATAAATTTGGGAATCTTAATATACTAACAGAAAATACTGAAACTGGTGATTTAATTATTGGTATTGAGGGTAATACAACACTTACTTGTGAAGGTGCTGTTACGTTACAAGGTGATAGTGTTACACTTAAAACTCATGATGGAGCTATGTGGCAACCCAATACTGTT
>TARA_R110001592_G_scaffold68001_1_pt1 | contig 12907 bp, 11 predicted proteins | sample TARA_R110001592 | Tara Oceans TARA_R110001592 (sample SAMEA4398387) | marine metagenome | biome: Polar Biome; feature: [SRF] surface water layer (ENVO:00010504); material: water (ENVO:00002006), including particulate matter (ENVO:01000060) such as... | depth 5 m
ATCGAATAATATAGTATCCTAGTTAATCTTTGTACTTCAATTTACTTGACAGATTAGTATCACTTCATATAAGTAATATTACATTCACAAAGACATAAACTTTATGCTAGAAACAAAATACGAATATCCTAAACTCAAAAGAGTTACAGCAAAGTCCGGTCAACGCCAATATACAGGTGATGACAATAATCCTGTACCAAGTGTTACAACAATTTTATCAGCAACAGGTGATAAAACTGCTTTGATTAACTGGCGTAAGAGAGTAGGTGACGCAGAAGCAACACGCATAAGTACAGAGGCCGCAGGTCTAGGAACCAAAGTTCACAACGCATTAGAGAAGTATATCCTACTTGAAGAATACGAAATCAAAGGAAATAACCATATTAGTGTAATGGCAAAGAGCATGGTTACTGAAATGATAAGCAAAGGACTGGCTAAAGTAGATGCTATATATGGTGTTGAAGTTGGCTTAATTGCAAAAGGACTATATGCTGGAACATCAGATGCTATAGGTATGTATGAAGGAGAAGAAGCAATTATTGACTTTAAAACTTCTAAAAAAATTAAAAAACGTGAATGGATCGAAGATTACTTTATGCAAGGTTGTGCTTATGCATTAGCACATAACGAAATGTTTGGTACTAAAATTAAAAAAGTAGTTATACTGATGGTAGATAGAGACGGCAACTTTGCAGAATTTACTATTAGAGATGATGAGTTCACAGAATACTGCAACAAATGGTCAGATAGACTCACAGATTACTATTCTAAGTAATTTGCGAAAGTGATAAATACATACTAACTAGGAGATAGATTAGTATGGCAACAAGCAACAACGCAGTAATTATTTCAAGGATCCAGAATAGACGTGGTCTAAAACAGGATCTGCCAAAACCATTACGTTCAGGTGAAATAGGTTTTGCAACCGACACAAGACAAATTTATATAGGCGGTGATACCGACCTACTTGTCAACTCGGGTCTTAATAAAATTGCTCAGTTTGAAAAAACGCCATCTGCTATCAACTACACTACAAATATTGCTAACCTACAAATTATTAAATTTGAGATCCCAAGCAAATTTTACGATAAAGGAAATGTTACTTGGAACGGTATTAATAAAGTAACATCTTGGTTAGGTAGCGATGTATTTAAATCAAGTGCAACAGTATTTAAAAACTTAGATACAGATGCACAATTTAACTCTAATGATATTAATGTTACTAGAGACGGAGTCATCCTAGAAGGAGATGATGTAACTAGTTCTGTTTCGAGTGTTGCCGCAGATAAAGAGTATGCATTTATACAAGGCGGAACAAGTGCAAGTGATTCACAAAATTTAGGTTTTAGATCAGCACCATTAACAACAGAAGAAATTGGTTTAACATATTACGGTAATGCAACATTAATTACAGCATTATCTAAAACATCTCCAGATACAGATGTTGGTAACTATGTAACAGGTGTAACAAGTTTTTATGAAGATTCAACTTTATGGACTAACTTAACAGGTGGAAAGATCCCATCATATAGACAGTTAAACAATAAAAATATCAGGGTAACACAATCAACAGGCATAGGGTATATTGGTTTAGAATTTGCTAAACATATAACTCCATCAACAGATGTAAAATATGCACCAGGCACAATTTCATATTCTAGTCCAACATTAGGAAAATTATTTTTAAGTAGAAATTCAGATATTGAAACAGCAAAATCATATGCAGTTAGCGGAAGCAATTTTACGGTTACATGTAACCCAGCAACAAAAAGTTATAATGTAAGTACATCAGTAAATCATGTTTATACTTCAGGTGGCACAGGTTGGATAGATGGTAAGGTTTTAACTGTACTTTCAGTAAATGGAACTACTGACTTTGTTGCACAAATTCCAACCAACACAGCCGCTTACACAAGGTCTGTGACGTCAAAAGATAGTGGTAATGCTAATACAATATCAATGACAGTTCAAGATTCAGATCTAATAGCAGTAGGTGACGGTGTAACATTCTTAAATAACAATTCAAGTAATGCAAAAATAGATAACGGTGTTGTTACAGCAGTAACACCTGCAACTAAGAGTGTTACAGTAAATGGATTAACAGCAGGTGCAAGTATTGGCGCAGGTAACATGTTTGTAACACATGGTGATAACAATTCAAGTAACGTAATAGTGTATTCTGTAAACCATGGATTTGATAAAACAGAAAATGTTAATGTAGCAGGAAACGGAAGTTTTAGTTCGTCGATGGCTGTTACAAGTAATTGTGAAGCAAGTGCAAACGCATTCTCAATTACTACATCTTCAGCAGTTACATCAGGTAACAACGGTATTACAATTACACCTGTATTAGTAAACGGAACTACTTCGGTAACTCCTGTAATTGTAACAGATGTATCAAACATAACGATTACAAGTGGAACAGGTGTAGGAACAGTTGTAGCAAGAGTAAATGCTCTTAACAAATGGCCTAAACTAAACAAAGTTCCAAACTCTGACAATCAGTTATACTTAACACATGCTGAGTCATTCCAAAAGCAACCGGAATGGTATGATGGATTTAGAATACATTCAGATTCTGCTTATACACAAGATAAGTTAGGCTTAACAGCAGGAACCTATTCCAAGGCAGATTCTACTATTAAATCAAAATTAGAAACTTGGATGTCAGGTGCATTAACAGAACCAAGATTTAACTACTTTACAAAAGTTTATGTAGGACAAGGCAACACAGGTATATTTGCTAATTCTATCACAAACTTTAGTTCTTACAGTTTAACAATAGATGAAGATCTAAAAGAAGCAACATTTGGCTCACGTGAAGAAGCAAGAGACTTTGCAGAAATATGCAACAATGTGTACTTCACAAGTCAACAGTCAGGCTTAACTGGTTATAATAAAGGACTACTTAATCTTAAAACCAATATTGAACTACTTACAAGAGATGCACTAGAAGCCGGAGAGGCCTCAACAGCATTTGCAAGTCCAGAATCAATAGCAATACCAACTAGCACTGGAAACAATGTTTTAACAAATCTTGATCCAGATGCATACAATACATTCTTTGTAGAATACAGTATGAAAGATACTAGTTCTGCTAGTAATGAAAATTATGCAAGAGTAGGCACAGTTATGTTTGGCGCAGATAAGGATCAACAAGTAGCATTTGTTAATGATCAATATTCAGACTCACATGGTTCTGCTACATCAGGTAACGTAGATCTTTACGTTCATTACACAACAGGAACAAACAAGTTTGACCTTAGGGCAAACAACAGTTTAAGTCCTGCTACTTCAGTAACGATGAATTATATCGTTCGTAAGTGGAAAGCATAAACTAAAAAGCAATGTTTGAAAAGCATAATACTTCCCAAGATCGCCAAAGAATTTGGAGAGAGTTTCGTAGTCGCGATGATCTAACAGTAGATATTATAGTAGAAGAATTTGGTAAAATAAAGACACTAAATCATTACTTAGATTACTACACACCCAAGTCTTGGCCTAACATTTTTACCATAGTATACGATGGATACTTTTGCCAAACTGGTGTAACATTATTGATGATTGCTACATTAGATTATAAAGGCTTCATTACTGATAGTGATTTAACATTGCCTGTGATAAGTAATAATGAGATCGGAAATACAGGTATAGTTTACGAATTTAATAACAACTTCCTTAACTTCTCGCCCGGGGATCAGACCCCTAAGGAAGAAGCCTTAGAACAAGGTACAGTATATCAGACTCATAAAGTTAAAAAAGATGTAATTTATTCTTGACTTTACTGTAGTTTTATATTACAATAAAAGTCTGGTAAATATATTTTTTAAAACAAACATTTAGAACAAACATATTCGGATTTAAACACACATGCAAGTAATAAAGAGAGACGGGCAACAAGAAGACCTAAACATAGACAAACTACACAAGGTAGTCATGTATGCATGTGAAGGGATAACAGGCGTAAGTGCAAGCCAAGTAGAAATCAACAGTAAAATTCAATTCTTCGACTCAATAAAAACAGAAGACATCCAAGAAACATTAATTAAAAGTGCCGCTGATCTTATCTCAGAAGAAACACCAAACTATCAATATGTAGCAGGTAGACTTATTAACTATCATTTGCGTAAAATGGTCTACGATAGTTTTACGCCACCATGCTTATGTGATATTATTGATAAAAATATCGATGCAGGTTTTTATGATAAAGAGTTTAGGGACCTATATACCAAAGATGAAATAGACGACCTCAATCAACATATAAATCATGACCGTGATGAAGTATTAACTTATGCGGCTATGGAACAATTCCGTGGTAAGTACCTAGTACAAAATAGATCAACTGGTGAGATATTCGAAACGCCACAAGTAGCATACATGATGATTTCAGCAACATTGTTTAGCAAGTACCCAGCAGAAACTAGACTGCAATATGTTAAAGCATATTACGATGCTATTAGTCAATTCAAGTTAAGTTTACCTACACCTATTATGGCTGGTGTGAGAACACCACAAAGACAGTTTAGTAGTTGTGTTCTTATTGAAACAGATGACAGTTTAGACAGCATTAATGCAACCACAAGTGCTGTAGTTAAGTATGTAAGTCAAAAAGCAGGTATTGGTATTGGAGCAGGAAGTATTAGAGCAGTTGGATCTAAAATTAGGAGTGGAGACGCAACTCACACAGGAGTTATCCCCTTCTACAAACTATTCCAATCAGCAGTTAAGTCATGCTCACAAGGTGGAGTACGCGGTGGAGCGGCAACATTATACTATCCGTTATGGCATTTAGAAGTAGAAGATTTATTAGTATTAAAGAACAACAAAGGTACAGAAGACAACCGTGTTAGACACATGGACTATGGTGTACAGTTTAACAAACTTATGTACGAAAGACTTATTAGTGGTGGCAACATTACATTATTTTCACCACATGATGTTCCTGGATTATATGATGCATTCTTTGAGGATCAAGATAAGTTCCAAGAGTTATATGAGAAAGCAGAACGTATGACCAGCATTAAGAAGAAGACTATATCCGCACAAGATTTGTTTAGTGCCTTTATGACAGAACGCAAAGACACAGGTAGAATATACTTGATGAATGTTGATCATGCAAATACACATGGTGCATTTATTGAAGAACTGGCACCTATCAAACAAAGTAATTTATGTTGTGAAATTAACTTACCTACTAAGCCATTAAAAGATATTAATGATCCAGATGGTGAGATTAGTTTATGTACATTAAGTGCTATTAATTGGGGAGTAGTAAAAGACTTAGATGATATGCAAAAAGTATGCGACTTGGCTGTAAGAGCATTAGATGAACTTTTAGATTATCAAGAGTATCCTGTACTAGCCGCAGAACTTAGTACAATGAAAAGACGCCCGTTAGGCGTAGGCATTATTAACTTTGCATATTGGTTAGCAAAACATGACAGCACATATCAAGAGCCAAACTTAGAACTAATAGACGAATGGACAGAAGCATGGAGTTACGGACTTATTAAAGCAAGTGCTAATCTGGCAATAGAAAAAGGTGCAATTTCAGGAAATATGGAAACAAAATATGGACATGGTATTACACCTAATCAAACATACAAAGAAGAAGTTGACGGATTAGTTAAACATAAAGAAAGAATGGATTGGAAAGGATTGAGAAAACAGTTAGCAGAAACTGGAATTCGTAATTCAACACTAATGGCAATTATGCCTGCTGAAACATCAGCTCAAATCAGTAACAGCACAAATGGTATTGAACCACCGCGTAGTTTTGTTACTGTTAAACAAAGTAAGCATGGTATTTTAAAACAAGTAGTACCTGGTTACCCTAGACTAAAAAACAAGTATGATTTATTATGGGATCAAAAGTCACCTGAAGGCTACTTAAAGATTATGGCTGTACTTCAAAAATATATTGACCAAGGCATTTCGGTAAATACATCATACAATCCAGAGCACTACGACGATGAAAAAGTGCCAATGAGTGTGTTGCTAGGTGACATTATTAACTTTTATAAGTATGGCGGAAAACAGTTGTACTACAATAATACATACGATGGACAAGGCGAAATAGACATTAATAAAAAAGAAGTAGATCAACCAATGTTTATAACCACAGAGATTATCGACGACGAAGACTGTGAAAGTTGCAAAATTTGAAAAAGAGAAAAATGAGTGTACTAGATATAAAAAATAAATCCGATCATACTAAAGCAATGATGTTTTTGGATAACAACGGCGGCATGGGTATGCAACGATTTGATATTCTTAAATACAAGCAGTTTGAAAAATTAACAGATAAACAACTAGGTTTCTTTTGGCGACCAGAAGAAGTCGATATTACTAAAGATTCAACTGACTTTAAAAATCTTACAGACTTTGAACGGCACATATTTACAAGCAATTTAAAAAGACAAATACTACTTGATAGTGTACAAGGTCGCTCACCTAATCTTGCTTTCTTGCCTATAGTGAGTCTACCTGAGTTAGAAACATGGATTGAGACTTGGGCATTTAGTGAAACTATTCACAGTAGAAGTTATACACATATTATTCGTAATGTATATGCTAACCCAAGTAAAGTATTTGATGAGATGTTAGACATTGAAGAAATATGTGATTGTGCAGATAGTATTACATCAAGGTATGATCAACTTATAGAATTAAACGAGTTACGAAATAAAGGCTATAAGTCTTATAGTGAGTACGAACATAAGAAAGCAATATGGCTATGCTTAATGAGTGTAAACATTTTAGAAGGTGTACGTTTTTATGTTTCATTTGCTTGTAGTTGGGCATTTGCTGAACTTAAAAAAATGGAAGGTAATGCTAAAATTATCAAACTAATTGCCAGAGATGAAAACGTTCACTTAGCAAGTACACAGCAAATGCTGAAGTTACTGCCGTTAGAAGACGATGACTTTGCTAAGATTAAAGAAGAAACTTATGCAGAATGCACACAAATGTTTTTAGATGCAGTAGAGCAGGAAAAAGAATGGGCAGACTACTTGTTTAAAGACGGAAGTATCATTGGGCTAAATGCAGAACTGTTAAAGCAGTATGTAGAATTTATTGCTGGTAAACGTATGCATGCCGTAGGACAAGAAAAGATATTTAACACAGGCACTAATCCTCTTCCTTGGACTCAACAATGGATTGCAGGCGGTAGTGTTCAAGTAGCACCACAGGAAACTGAAATTAGTTCTTACGTCATAGGCGGAACTAAACAGGACGTAGAGAAAGACACGTTTAAAGGTTTCAGTTTATAATCTATTTTAAATCAGGCGTTCATAAATACTAGCATGTATAACTTAAAAGAAGATCTAGGCAAAATAAAATCTATAAAACTAGCCAATGGAGTTGAAATTATTGCAACTCTACTTGCTGTTGATAGTAAATCAGGTATTGTAAATTTAGGAGAACCTAGGGTTATTGTTATTAACGATGATGAACTAGCACTTATTCCTTATATTTTTACAGGTGCATCAGAAGAAGTAATGATTGCACTTTCACAAATCCAATCGATGGTGGATACACTTCCACAAAGTGCATCAGATTACACAGGAATTATTGAAGGCAGTAAAAAAGAAGATTAGTATAGATAAATACTAATATGCCAGGAATAGCAAGAGTATCAACAGACACCGCACAGGGAATTATCACTGGGCCAGGTTCATCCACAGTCAAAGCAGATGGAAAAAGAGTGTCATTAGAAAATGATAAGATTGCTGGTCATGGAGATGCCCCTCATACTGCACCAACATTAACATCAAATTATTCTACTACTGTTTTCGCAGATAACAAAATGGTATGTAAACAAGGAACGATTGCAACATGCGGCCATGCTGTATCACCAGGTTCCGGAACAGTTAAGGTTCCATAGATGTGGCCAAGTTACTATCTGTAAGAGGCCCACACGCCAGAAGCACAAATAATAGTCTAAGAGTCCAATGGAACATGGGCAATCCATGTAATTACCAGTGTGATTATTGCCCTCCGATACTACACGATGGCTCTAAGCCGTGGTTTAACACAGATATATACATTGACACTATAAAACGCCTAAACACGCACTACAAGACCTTAAACAAAGTCTTAGACTATGAATTAATAGGTGGTGAAGTAACTGTAATACCTGGATTTGAAGATATTATAAGAACTATACGAGAAGGCGGATCAAGATCATTAGTATTTACAAATGGTGGCAGAACAGTTAATTGGTGGTCCAAAGCAAAGTATTACTTAGATTCTATTGTATACACATACCATCCTTTAAGTCAAGATAAAGAGCATTTTAAGGCGGTTTTAAACGAGATTAAAGACTTTGTGCATGTAGATATCAACATTGCCGGTATAGGCGGCACAGTCGACGAATTAGGCGTGTTAGTAGAAGAGATTAGAGACATGTTTAAGGACTGTAATCGCAATAGGTATGATAGTATCAGTATATGTGTGAAAACCATGTATAAAAAGTTACTAGGTGCCCGTAGTAAGCAGGAAACATATTGGGAATACACAGACAGCGAATTAGAAGTGTTAAGTAGACCAGGCATTAAACCGCAAGAAAGTGTGCAACCCCAAGAAAACTTCGTGCAGAGAAATGCGCCTGACCCTAAAACATATATGACAGAATTTTTGTACGATGATGGGACAGCAAAATATGTGCAAAATCACCAAATTATAAACGAAGGGTTAAATCAGTTTTATGGGATGAGATGCCATTTAGGTTTTGAAAGTCTAAACATAGATGCTAGTGGTGATATGTATAGCAGTTGGTGTGGTGCAATGAATTTTGGCAACATCTCAGATATTGAATGGAATTTACCGGAAGTAGGTTTTGTATGCCCTATTACTAACTGTAATAATTTAAGTGATATCTCAATTACTAAGACCGCTGTTGATACAGTCTAACTTTCTTCCTATCATTTTAGATAAAACATAATATACTTTTTTTTCATATTCAAATCGTAGATCAAAAGATTGTAATGACCAATCATCACATAATGCATTTGAGAATATTTGCATTTCTTCAAAGTTACTAAACAAGTGCCCACTTACAGAAAGATATGTGTCAACTGATTTTGGCATATCAAACGATTCTGCATTAGGTAAAATTAAATTAATTGGATCATCTAAAATACTTTTTCCTCTAACTTTTTTAACAAAGTGTTTGAGATAATGATATCCTTGTGTGGTTTTTTGTAACGTCTGTTTTATAGAATCTGCTTTATGTATATCATAAAGCCAGTTTCCTTCTTCGTCAATTACATTACTCATGTCTCCAGCAATACAATCACCATCATATTCATATACGTTATCAAACAATTCTTTTAAAAGTTGTAAGTCTGTTTTATTATGTTTAAATTTATAAAATTGTACCTGTTTGTTTTTTACTGCATTTAAGTTATCTTGTAATATATGCCAGTCTGTGTTTAAAAATACTTTATCAATAATTCCTGTGGTTTTAAAAACAAAGTATGTACCTAGTTCACTAAGTCTTTCATACAGCATAGTATCTCCCATGCCATATGTAACTATTGTAGATGATATATGATTATTTGCTAAGAATTTAACAACTTTTTCTATATCAGTATAACACATTGGATCTCCAAATACTGAAACAAAGTCTACATGATCTAAATCATCTAATATAGAAATGTAATCAAGAAGGGAATCCGCATCTAGTTGGTAATCAACTTTACGTTTGCCGAATCTATGATTAACCCACTGCCCTTGTGAGGACAAAGGATTAAACACTATCGAATCTGTTGTTGTATCAATTATTAAGTTCATAAAAAAAGCACTAGTATTTAGTGCTTCTTTTATTTGTTTTTATAAACTAGTGGTTACGGTTTTAAAGGTCCTGTTGGAGCCACAGCATATGATATAACTGCTTCGTAATCGTTTGCATCATCATCGTAGTAATATTCGTCTGCAACGTTCAAGTCGTCAGCACTACCATCTGCGGCATAAACACCAATTGAATATTCTTCAACTATTGTTTTGCTACCCACTGTTCCTTTAACAGCAAAATTGTAAATACCTGGAGTAATACTATTTGGTGCCAGTGTTGAATTTGAAGTATCTGCTGTAACAATACCTGAACTTGTATCAAATGTCATCCATGGTGATAAAGGACTAAAGTCAATAACTGCAACATTACTTGCTGAGCCACTTATGCCAATATCTACAGTTGCATTACCACCGTAAGCAATATCAAACAACCTACCTGATGGTGCAGTTGCAAATGATACGTCTGTGCTTTGTGGTGCATAAGCAAGTGAGTAACTAACGTTTCCTGAATCTAATGATTTGCCTGCATCAAATGTTAGGTTGTTATAACCTAATAAAGCATTTGCACCTGCGTCATCAGTAGCCTTTCTTGCGTAAATATGTCCTTCTGTTACTACTGTCGATTTAATTTCGTTTGCAGTTTTTGAACCGTATATATCAATATACTGTGCAATAACACTTGATGTAATTGCAGTTGAAACTGAGGTTCCGTCCTGCCATGTATAGTTTGAAACATTACCACTGTCTGCAATCATTACGTTTTGCCCAATTGCAAAAATATCTAATTTAGCATTGTTATTAACTGCTCTTTCAAGATCAACGTTTGCTGATGTATTAACAATTGGCCTGTTAGTTGAGTCCATAACCTGGTAGTTAACGTCTACTGCACCTACTGTGATAACAGTATCAAGTCCACCTGGTGAAAAGTCATCTACTTCCCCACCATCGTTACCTGCCGCCGCTACAATAAGTAAGCCGTCATCTAACATATCATTTAGTGTGTCATCAATCAATGTACTTTTTGTCATTGTAAAACACATACAAACTACTTTTGGATCTGCGACATCATTTGCAGAATGGTGAGTTGAAACTTGATCTAAAGCACCAATAACTTCTCCTATTGAGATATTACCTGCGCCTTCGTTAAACATTTTAACATTAAATAAGGTTGCATCTGGTGATGAACCTAAGTTATCCCCTACAATAAGACTTGCCATTGCTGTTCCATGACCGTTGCTATCTGCATAGCCAGTCGCAATAGATGTATTGTAAAGGTTTGTGATAGTTGAACTACCGAATTCGTTGTGAGTAGCATTTACTCCAGTGTCTAATAAATAGACTTTTGCATTTGTTCCAGTGCTTGTAGGACTCCATGCAGGGTTATTACTTGCGTCTTTTCCAGCAAATTTTCTAAAAGAATTGTTTACAGTAGCAACAGATAGATTACTTGTAACCTCGTCTGCTTCTAACTGACTACTTTTAAGTCCGTTAATTGCTGTTATTTGTTCCGCTGTACCGTCGACTTTATAACTTCCGAACATGTTATAGTTCGAAGATACTGTTGCACCGGCATTAGTAATAGCAGTATTACATTGATCAGATGTACTGTGAACTGCCTTATCTAGTTTGATGATATATGATGCCATTTAAAACTCCAATTGTAATTTTATATTATAAGTATATTTATCACATTAATAAAGATAATTTTACTTACTTGGTATTTATATGAATTTTAGTTTAGGCCATCCAAATTCTGTTTTACTACAGGACCACATGTGTGTCTATACGATACAAAAACCAGATGATAACTTAACATTGTTAGAGAGATATCACAACGAATTAAAAGAATTTGACGGATGCACATTAATGTTAAGTGGGGGCTCAGACAGCCAATTTATGTTAAGACTACTACAGCATTTTAACATACAGTTTACAGCAATTACATACAAAACAACATGGAAAGGTGGTGTAGTAAATACAGATGATGTAATTTATGCTCAACAAGTTGCAAAGCAGTTTAATGTTGATTTAGAGGTTATAGATTTTGATTTAAAAGCATTTTATGATGGCAATCATCATATGAAATGGGGTAGAGAATTAGGTGTGTATAGTCCACAAGTAGCAATGCATGTTGAGTTTATAGATAAGCATATACCTAATAATAGCAAATTAATAATGGGCGGAGATATGCCGTATTTGCTTTATGGAGAAGGCGGCACGGCCGGTTACCTAACAGGTGCATTTGTAGGGTTAGATTATTTATATATGGATACGCCAGCCGCCTTAATAGGATCTATAAAACCATATCATGATATTTGTGAAAACAAAGGCATACAGTTAATTAAAAACATATCTTATTGTTCCCCACAAGCACTATATCAAATACTAGAGCAACAAATAAAAATAGTTAAAGAGCAAAAAATACACCTCATTTATAGTACAGACGAACCACAATTCAGAGAAATGTTAGAGTTTAAAAAAGCAGTTTGGAATTCTATTGTGCCCGGAGACGTAGATACTTTGATGAAAGTAGGCGGCTTTGAAAGACTAAAAAAACTTCTTGCTGTTAAGTCTGGAATATACAATCAGTACGATAAATTATATCGTGAGCCTATGCAAACATACAAAAGTAAGACAGACAATTTTAGATTCAAACACAAGTTTGATGACGCAACAAAGCAACTTCCCAAGCAATTTAAAAAAGCAATAAAAGAATCGGATAGCAAATGTGTTAACGGATTCCATTTTGACTTCTAAATAGCCTATATCCTATACTATTTTTAAAATCCATTATAAATAGATGTTATAAACAAATATAACTTAAACTTATTTAGGTTATAAACGTTTTTATAATTACCTCCTTACATTTTAGACATTTTTTCATCAATATATTGTTGATTGCACTGGCTATTGTGTAATACAAACATAGAAAAACATGAGCCAACATAGCGTCACAAAACTAAAAGACAGAGTAGAACTTTTCACTTTAACAACAGTATTTCTTGTAAGCATTTTAGCATTAACACCGGCATAGTAATATGAGAGAATTAGGAATGAGTTTGTTAGGATGTCTAGCAATAGGCATCTTTTTTGTTGGAAAAGTTTACCC
>TARA_R110001592_G_scaffold63586_5_pt1 | contig 12903 bp, 6 predicted proteins | sample TARA_R110001592 | Tara Oceans TARA_R110001592 (sample SAMEA4398387) | marine metagenome | biome: Polar Biome; feature: [SRF] surface water layer (ENVO:00010504); material: water (ENVO:00002006), including particulate matter (ENVO:01000060) such as... | depth 5 m
CGGTTTTATTCGATTGCATAGCGGCGCAAAGCCTGAGGCCTATGGATCCTCAATCGAGTTGAGGATGACAGAAGGGAGTCGACAAGGAATATTGCCGTCATACCCGACCCTGATCGGGTATCTATGTGAGCGAAACGAATGCCTTTGGTTTTATTCGAGTGCATAGCGGCGCAAAGCTAGAGATTTATGGATCCTCAATCTAGTTGAGGATGCCGTGATGAAGGCGGATGACCGAAGGAAAATCGCTTAGTGTCTATTTGAAGTTGCTCTGCTGTTTCGGCGGCGGACACTCCACTGATATCGATGGGCTAAGCTCGATTCTGGGAATCACGTATCAATGCGTTTAAGATATTACGAATCTGTAGATTGAATTTAACCACTTCGGGTGCTCACATTGTCTGGGGGCGCGCGGTTATTTTATTCGAGGTTGGTAAGGTTCGCTAAGGTGCTCTGTCGGTCTGTTCATTCATTGGGGCTATTACTGTTAACTACGGCGGATATTCGCCACCAGTTTACAATACTCCTATTCTTTCTTCTGATTGCGCCTAACACCGGCAGTGAGAATATCTTTGTAACTAGAATGCGAGCTGTTTGCTTATAGGTGGGCATCGATACTGCTATTATCGATTTTAATCGGTAAATATCTAGGAAGTGCGCTAGCATTAGGGCAAAACTTATGGCCATTGAGTGATTCTTGAGCTGTGGTCTTGGGGCTCCCGAAAGATCACTCACCGAGATGCGCGACGATCATCATTCTAGACGAGGAGAAGGTTCTCCAGTGTTTTCGTCGCCAGATAATATAGCAAATAATTAGCTTGAGAGGTTTTTGTGAAAGTCGCGCTAATAACGGGTGTTACAGGACAGGATGGATCGTACTTGGCTGAGTTTCTCCTTGAGAAAGGTTATGAAGTTCATGGTATTAAGCGTCGCGCGTCGTCGTTTAATACCGAGCGCATTGATCACATATATCAAGATCCACATACAAACGACAAAAATTTCATATTGCACTACGGGGATTTGTCGGACTCTTCAAACCTTACTCGGATTTTAAAAGAAGTTCAGCCTGATGAGGTTTACAACCTAGGCGCGCAGTCTCATGTGGCGGTCTCTTTTGAAAGTCCTGAATATACAGCAGATGTTGATGCGCTCGGCACATTACGTATTTTAGAGGCGATTCGATTATTGGGCCTAGAAAAGAAAGTCCGATTTTATCAAGCGTCTACCTCTGAGCTTTATGGCAAGGTTCAGGAAACGCCACAGACAGAAACTACGCCATTTTACCCGAGATCGCCGTATGCCGCTGCGAAGCTCTATGCATACTGGATTACAGTCAATTATCGTGAATCTTATGGTATGTATGCGTGTAATGGCATTTTGTTTAATCATGAGTCACCGCGTCGTGGTGAGACATTTGTAACGCGAAAAATTACTCGCGCAGTCGCGAATATCGCGCTGGGGTTAGAGAAGTGTTTGTACTTGGGTAATATGGATGCGCTCCGTGATTGGGGACACGCAAAAGACTATGTTCGTATGCAGTGGATGATGCTTCAGCAAGAGCAGGCTGACGATTTTGTAATAGCAACGGGTCGACAGATATCGGTGCGAGAGTTTGTTCGTATGTCTGCCAGAGAGGCTGGTATAGAGCTGGAATTTTTTGGTAATGGACTTCATGAAGAGGCGACCGTCGTCGCGGTGAATTCTGATCTAGCTCCCAGTGTAAACGTTGGTGACATTATCGTACGTGTTGATCCAAGGTATTTCCGCCCTGCTGAGGTAGAAACTTTATTGGGTGACCCGAGTAAGGCGAAAGAAAAATTAGGTTGGGTGCCGGAAATTACAGTTGAGCAAATATGTGCTGAAATGGTGGCTTCTGATCTTGATAAAGCCAGGCGAGATGCGCTATTAAAAGATCATGGCTTTGATGTGTCTGTAGCTCGTGAAAATTAAAAGAGGTGTATCTTTGTGAGGCGCGTTTTTGTTGCAGGCCATAATGGCATGGTTGGTTCTGCTATCGTGCGTCAGCTCAATATTGCTGGTGGCTGTGATGTGATTACTCGCGATCGTCAAGAATTGGATTTGCTAAATCAGTCGTCAGTAGCAGAATTTTTTGCGGGACAAGAAATTGATGAGGTGTATTTAGCCGCCGCAAAAGTAGGTGGCATTCTAGCGAACAATACATACCCCGCAGATTTTATCTATGAAAACCTGATGATCGAATGCAATATTATTCATTCAGCATTCAGGTCTGGTGTGCGCAAATTGTTGTTCTTAGGCTCTTCATGTATTTATCCAAAACTTGCGGAACAGCCTATGTCGGAATCTGCCTTGCTTACAGGTGCTCTAGAGCCGACTAATGAGCCTTATGCCATAGCGAAGATTGCCGGTATTAAGCTTTGCGAATCGTATAATCGGCAATATGGTGTCGATTATCGCAGCGTGATGCCGACTAATCTTTATGGTGAGAATGATAATTTTCATGCTGAAAACAGTCATGTTATTCCTGCAATGATGCATCGCTTTCATTGTGCTGCGAAAAGCCAGGCCGCGGAAGTTGTTGTTTGGGGTACGGGTACGCCAATGCGTGAGTTCTTGCACGTAGACGATATGGCTCAAGCTAGTTTATTTGTAATGAACCTAGATAGAAAATCATATGAATTGAATACCGAAGCAACGCTGTCGCATATAAATGTAGGTACTGGAGTTGACTGTAGTATCGCAGAGCTAGCCTATACCGTGGCGAATATTGTTGGGTTTGAGGGCCAGATTATCTTTGATAAAACAAAACCTGATGGTGCGCCTCGTAAGTTGGTCGATGTTTCGCGCTTGAGGGGGATGGGCTGGCAGTCGAAAACTACTCTCGAAGAGGGACTTCGTTTAACGTATGAGTGGTACTTAAAGAATGAAGCTAATATCCGATTGTGAGTGCTGGGCTAGCTTGTCATTGTAAGTTTTTACGCGTTTCGATTATTCGGGAATCCATGGGCCGAAGTACCGTTTTTATAGGGGGTACGAGTTTCCTGATTCTAGCGGTGATGAACGCGGATTAGATAATCGAGGATTTAGGCGCGTTTCGTGCCGAGGTAGATATCCTTAGTTACATATCTTGATATTCATACGTTCACGAGGAATGCTGGCTATCTGCTTCCAGCTGCTTCGATGCCAGTGAACGCGGTGGCAGATACCCTATTTGAAAGTTCTGTTTTGCCCAGAGTGCGAGGTATATGAATCCTTGCGTTCGTAAGGATTACAGTTGGGGAGTTTGGTAGATGCTTGGTCGTCCATTTGAGCGAAGCGAAGGTTTTTGGTTTTAGTGGAGTGCATAGTGGTGCAAAGCCCGAGGCCTATGGATCCTCAATCGAGTTGAGGATGACCGAATAAAAGTGCGGAGAGAAAAATGGCCTTCATACCCGACACGCAGTTTAAGCCCCGCCGTACCCGGCCCACATAGCGCTAATTCAAACTCCGTCATACCCGAGCCCCATCTGGTATCCACGTGGGTAAAGCGAATGTCTTTGATTTTAATAGAGTACATCGCGGCACAAAGCCCGAGGCTTATGGATCCTCAATCGAGTTGAGGATGACAGAATGTAGGGGCGGCGAGAAAATATCTCCGTCTCACCCGCCCGCATTGCGCTAATTTAAACCTCGTCATACCCGACCCCGATCGGGTATCCATGTGGGCGGAGCGAATGCCTTTAATTTTAATGGAGTTCGTAGCAGCGCAAAGCCCGAGGCTTATGGATCCTCAATCTAGTTGAGGATGACAGAATGGGAGGCGACCAGAAATATCGCCGTCATACCCGGCCCCGACCGGATATCCACGCCAGCAAAGCGAATGCATTTTGTTTTTCCACGACCCGCCTTTTTCACGTGCTAGAATCTCCCTCCTAAACATAATTTGATTTGCGAGACTGTTTTATGAAAGTCACGGTTTTCGGTATTGGCTATGTAGGTCTAGTTCAGGCGGCAGTTTTGGCTGAGGTGGGGCACGACGTGGTTTGTGTGGATGTAAATGCTGAGCGCGTCGAGAATTTAAAGAAGGGCATTATTCCGATTTATGAGCCGGGCTTAACTCCCTTGGTGCAGCGGAATTATGACGCAGGCCGTTTGCAGTTTACAACTGATGCTGAGCTTGGTGTGAAGCACGGGCGCATTCAGTTTATTGCGGTGGGAACGCCACCCGATGAAGACGGCTCTGCGGATTTGCAGTATGTATTGGCGGTGGCTAAGACGATTGCGACGTATATGGTTACGCCTAAGATTATTGTGGATAAATCCACTGTGCCGGTGGGGACCGCAGATAAGGTGAGTGATTGCGTAAGTGCTGTATTGAAAGAGCGAGGGCTTGATCTCGGCTTTGATGTGGTTTCTAACCCGGAATTTTTAAAAGAGGGTGCTGCGGTTGCGGATTGTCAGCGGCCTGATCGGATCGTTATTGGTACAGATAGCGCTGCTGTAGAAAGTAAGATGCGTGAGTTGTACGCTCCCTTTAATCGCAATCATGAAAAGTTAATTGTGATGGATGTGCGCTCTGCAGAGCTGACAAAGTATGCGGCCAATTGCATGTTGGCGACCAAGATTAGTTTCATGAATGAGATGGCTAATTTGGCGGAAAAATTGGGCGCGGATATTGAGAAGGTGCGTCAGGGGATTGGTTCTGATCCGAGGATTGGCTATCACTTTATTTATCCTGGCTGTGGTTATGGCGGTTCTTGTTTCCCTAAAGATGTGCAGGCCTTGGTGCGTACCGCTGAGAAGGTCGGTTATGTGCCAGAGTTACTGAAATCTGTTGAGGCAGTGAATAGTCGTCAAAAGGAAAAGTTGTTTACGCATATTCAGGCATATTTTGGCGGTGATTTACTTGGCAAGAAAATAGCGCTGTGGGGTTTGTCGTTTAAGCCTAATACCGACGATATGCGGGATGCCTCAAGTCGCGTACTGATGGAAAGTTTGTGGGCTGCAGGTGCGGTGGTTCAGGCTTATGATCCGGAGGCGATGAATGAGGCTCAACGCATTTATGGTACGCGCTCTGATTTAACGTTGATGGGTACCAAAGAGTCGGCATTGAATGCTGCGGATGCTTTGGTTGTGTGTACAGAATGGAATGCGTTTAAGGCGCCTGATTTTGATTTGGTGAAAGATCGTTTAAGCCATGCGGTCATTTTTGACGGTCGTAATTTGTACGATCCAGCAATGTTGGAGCAGCAGGGTATAGCCTATTACGGCATTGGCCGTGGCCGCAGTGTGTTGAGCTTTTCATAGAGCGATGTAGTCATGATTAGGTGGTTTAGGTAATAAGGTGTTTATTCAGCACCGGCGGTATTTGGATCCCCGATCAGGTCGGGGATGAAAGAGCGGATACTGGAGTAATGTGTTTCCCCACCTAGTGTTGCGGCAAGGTGTGCTTTTCCTAATGACCCCTGAGTATTCTGGTGACAATCCTTCCCCGCTGGAGCTCCAATCCTTCTACCGTCATACCCGACACCGATCGGGTATCCATTTGAGCGAAGCGAATGCCTGCCGTGATGATGAGTTCGGAATTGCCCATAGTCCGAGGTATATGGATCCCCGATCGAGCCGGGGATGACGGTTGGTGGGTTTATGTGCGAGTGCAGGTAGGGCAACGGCCTTTAGCTGAGGTATAGCAGTGGTCTTGTATTAGATGCAGAGTAACAGTCTGCGGCAGACTTATAACAGCGGTCTGCAACAGAGCTAGAACAACGGTCTGGAGCAGAGCTCGATAAAACCTGCGGTCATACCCGACACCGATCGGCTATCCAGATGAGTGTCGCGGATACTTGTCGTGATGATGAGTACGGAATTGCCCATAGTCCGAGGTATATGGATCCCCGATCAAGCCGGGGATGACGGTTGGTGGGCTATGTGCTAGTGCAGGTAGAGCAACGGTCTTTAGCTGAGGTATAGCAGTGGTCTGTATCCGAGGTAGGGCAACGTCTGTAGCTGGGGTAGAGCAGCCTGGAGCGGAACTGGATAAAACCCGCTGTCATACCCGACACCGATCGGCTATCCAGATGAGCGCAGCGAATACTTCCCATGATGAGTACGGAATTGCCCATAGTCCGAGGTATATGGATCCCCGATCAAGCCGGGGATGACGGTTGGTGGGTTTATATGCGAGTGCAGGTAGAGCAACAGTCTTTAGCTTAGTTAAAACAACGGTCTGGAGCAGGGGTAGAGAAGCGGTCTGGAGTCGAACTGGATGCAACCTGCTGTCATACCCGACTCCGATCGGGTATCCATATGAGCGCAGCGAATACTTCCCATGATGATGAGTACGGAGTTACCCAAAGTCCAAGGTTTATGGATCCCCGATCGAGCCGGGGATGACGGTTGGTGGGTTTATGTGCGAGTGCTGGTAGAGCAACGTTCTGTATAAGTGGCAGATCAACAGCCTGTAGCCGACTTAGAGCAGCGGTCTGCAACAGAGCTAGAGCAACGGGCTGGAGTCGAACTCGATAAAACCCACTGTCATACCCGACCCCGATCGGGTATCCAGATGAGCGCAGCGAATGCCTGCCGCGATGATGACTGCGGAATTGCCCGTAGCCCGAGGTATATGGATCCCCGATCGAGCCGGGGATGACGGTCAAATTTAGTGAAGAGTAAAAAACTTCGTCATACCCGACCCCGATCGGGTATCCACATGAGCGCAGCGAATGCCTGCCGTGATGATGAGCGCAGAATTGCCCAAAGCCCGAGGTATAGGGATCCCCGATCGAGCCGGGGATGACGGTTGGTGTGTTTAGGTGCGAGTGCAGGTAGGGCAACAGTCTGTAGCTGAGTTAAAACAACGGTTTGGATCCGAGGTAGGGCAACGTCTATAGCTGGGGTAGAGCAGCGGTCTGGAGTCGAACTGGGTGCAACCTGCTGTCATACCCGACACCGATCGGGTATCCATATGAGCGCAGCGAATACTTGCCGTGATGATGAGTACGGAATTGCCCATAGCCCGAGGTTTATGGATCCCCGATCAAGCCGGGGATGACGGTCAAATTCAGTGAAGAGTAAAAACTTCGTCATTACCCGACACCGATCGGGTATCCATGTGAGCGTAGTGAATGGTTCTGTTAGTCGTTCGGAGTTTACTGGGATTCAACGTTCGAGGTATATGGGGGCTCGCGTCTGCATGAGTGACGGCTAGGGAGCTTAAAGCACTAATTGCATGGCGAAGTTAAGTCACTGAAATATAAGTGTAATGTGGTAGCGGTTGGGGCAATGATTATATCCGGAGCGGACAAATAATCTTTTCCATATTACTTCTATGCCGGAGGCCGATCCGGTATCTATATGAGCTTAAACGAGAGTTTATGCTAGTTTTTAGTTAATGTTGTGTTACTTAAAATTATTAAATAAATATAGTTTCCTTGCGATGTTGGTCGCGCTATCGAGATATTTAATTTGCATTTAGCGTTATCGACGTTAAACTTAAAATTGCTCAGGAAGAGCACTTGGCAGGGACGCTGACCAAGGAACGGTCGTGCGTAAAGGACTATGTACATGAATAGATATCAAGGCGTTCCTGCCACTTTTTTTTACTCTCCGGTCTTTTTTACTCTGTAATGGAGTAGAGTTTTCGCCAGTTTTAAATTTCCCACATACCTTTCGCGAACACATAGTTTAGGTCTTATTTGATGTGAATGGCTTTATTAGTTGTTGGGAGCCCCGAGTATTTCAAAGTCCATTGCCTATGGATCCTCACGGTCGCAAGGATGCCGGTTTGGGAGCTTGATACGTTTGTTAAATATTTGCCTGAGTCTAATCCGTAGTGATTTGGAGCTAAGCTGATTTGTCTTAAGTTATGGCGTAGTCGGCGCATCCGGATAGCTAGCGATTCCATAGCTAAGTTATAAATTCGGCCTCATTTGCTTTAGAATACCTGTTTATTTATTGGGTATCGCACATGAAGTCAATTCTCGTCACTGGTGGCGCTGGGTATATCGGTAGCCATACCGTCGTCGAATTACAGGCGGCGGGTTATGGGGTGGTTATTGTCGATAATCTTGAGAATAGTAATCCTGCGGTCCTTGAGCGGATTGAGAAAATCTCTGGTATTCCCCCGGTTTTTGTTAAAGCGGATATACGTGATGCCGACGCTTTAGCGGCAGTATTCGCCCAGCATAGTATTGATGCAGTTATTCATTTTGCAGGTTTAAAAGCCGTTGGTGAGAGCGTCGAGCAACCACTTCGTTACTACGATAATAATGTGCATGGCACGATGGTCTTGTGTCAGGCCATGGCTGATGCGGGCGTTTTTAAACTGGTGTTTAGTTCTTCGGCGACAGTTTACGGTCCTGATGCGCCGGTGCCTTATGAAGAGTCTATGCCATTAGGGCAACCCTCTAGTCCCTATGGTGCGTCTAAGGCGATGGCCGAGCGTGTGCTGGCTGATTTATGTGTGTCTGATTCGCGCTGGGCGGTAGCTGCCTTGCGGTATTTTAACCCTATAGGTGCGCATTCCTCTGGCTTGATTGGCGAGGATCCCTTGGGAATTCCAAATAATCTAATGCCTTTTATAAGCCGTGTTGCCGTTGGTAAATTAGCCGAGCTATCAATCTTTGGTGGTGACTACGAGACGCCTGATGGCACTTGCGTGCGCGATTATTTACATGTGGTGGATTTAGCTGTAGGTCATTGTCGGTCCTTGCTGTCTTTGGAGAAACCGGGCTTGCATGCGTTTAATTTAGGCACGGGTCAGGGAGTCTCTGTATTGGATATGGTTAAGGCCTTTGAGTCCGTTACTGAGCAGCGGGTGCCATATAAAATAGCTCAACGCCGTAGCGGTGATTTACCGGCATTTTGGGCGAATGCCGACAAAGCAAAGCATGAGTTAAATTGGGTTGCTGGAAGTTCGCTCGAGCAAATGATGGCGGATACGTGGCGTTGGCAAAGCGGGAATCCTGACGGTTATGGTGGGGAGTAAAGTCCTAGCTTTCTTGCGATTAGTTTTTATGAAAATAGATTCTGATGGGTGTCTAGGCTAAAGATGTTGCTAAGCTAGTCTGTCATTCTTTATTTATATTATGTCTGGCGGAGATAGTGCGAGCGGCTTAATACGGCCGTCATCCCCGACCCCGATCAGGGATCTAGGTGAGCAAGCGAATGCCTTGGATCCTTCAGGAATATGCAGTAACACAAAGCCCGAGGTCTATGGATCCCCAATCAAGTTGGGGATGACGTGGGCGGGAGTGGGAGTACATAGTGATTGATTTTGAGTAGACGCCGTTTCGAAGATGCGGATACCTAAGAACCGGATACCTAAAATACCCCCCTTCATACCATGCTCGCCGCTGGGTTCGCTAAAACCTGCTGTCATCCCCGACCCCGATCGGGGATCCATGTGAGCGTAAGCGAATGCTTTGGATCTTTCCGGAATATGCAGTAACACAAAGCCCGAGGGCTATGGATCCCCAATCAAGTTGGGGATGACGTGGGCAGAGAGGATATAGCGCGACGTTGAGTATATGCCGTTTTAAAGTTACGGATACCTAAGGTCTAAGACCCAAGACCCAAGATCCAAGATCCAAGATCCAAGATCCAAGATCCAAGATCCAAGACTCGCCCCTAGCTTCGCTAAAACCTCTGTCATCCCCGACCCCGATCGGGGATCCATGTGAGCGTAAGCGAATGCTTTGGATCCTTGCGGAATATGCAGTAACACCAAGCCCGAGGTTATGGATCCCCAATCAAGTTGGGGATGACGGTTGGTGGGTTTGTGTGCGAGTGCAGGTAGAGCTGTGGCCTTTAGCAGAGTTAGAGCAGTGGTCTGGAGCAGGGGTGGAACAACAGTCTGGAGCAGAGCTCGATAAAACCTGCCGTCATCCCCGACCCCGATCGGGGATCCATGTGAGCGTAAGCGAATGCTTTGGATCTTTCCGGAATATGGAGTAACTCAAAGCCCGAGGGCTATGGACCCCCAATCAAGTTGGGGATGACGAGGGCGGGAGTACATAGTGATTGATTTTTAGTCGATGCCGTTTCAATGCTCCGGATTGCTAAACCCCACTCGCCGCAGGCTTCGCTAAAACCCCTGTCATCCCCGACTCCGATCGGGGATCCATGTGAGCGAAGCGAATGCTTTGAATGTTATATCTTATTTAAGGTCTTATCTTTTTCTAATTGATAGCTTTGCAAGTCCTCGGCCAACTGTAAATTCCCGTGATAATAATTCTGCGCTTCGTCGTATAGGTCCTTCACGGTATGTTCTTTGGTGCTTTTTTCTGCCCGGTAACGTTGGCTAAAGTGGGTGAGTATAAGGTGCTTTAGTTCTGCATCGGCTGCTGTTTTGGCGACCATCGCTGCAGTGCTATGCATATATTGTGGGCCGACGCGGGCGAGCACGTCTTCTGTGAAAGTGGCCTCGTGAATTAGCAGGTCACTCTTCTTTAAAGTCTCTAACAGTAAATCCGGTTTGTCATTGTCACCACCGATGACTGCGCTGCGAGGTGGCCAAGCAACATTGCGAACGTGTTCGGCTCGAACAACATCGCCGTTTTCAAGAGTAACGTCGTTCCCCAATTGCAATTCATGCCATAGCGGGCCGCGTGGAATGTCGAGAGAATCTAAAACACTTTCATTAATGTGATATGGCGGTTTTTCGGTAACGTGATAGGCGAAGCAGGGTACTCGGTGTGACATGGCTATCGCGTTAACCGAGATGTGGCCGTCGTCATAGTGGAAGTCGTCCTGGTCCGAGCGCACAAAGTTGAGGGGGAATCGTAAATTATGTACGTCGGTGTAGGCGAAGGTGTTTCGTACATATTGCTCAATACCATCGGGGGCGCAGATGGTGAGAGGCGCTGTGCGGCCACTCATATTTGCACTGGCAATCAGGCCTGGCAGACCGTAGCAGTGATCGCCATGTACGTGAGTAATAAAAATGGTTTTAAGTTTGGCCGATGAGTAGCGGCTTTTTAATACGCGATGTTGGGTGCCTTCGCCGCAGTCGAATAAATACCACTCGCGATGGTCTTCAATTGCCAGCGCGAGTGCGGTGACATTGCGACTAACAGTTGGTGTGCCGGCGCTGGTGCCTAAGAAAGTAAAACGCATAAGCTGAGTATATTCATATCGTAAATAAGATTCATGATGACATTGTGGTCTATTTTACATAAATGTGCCTGTTTGGCGTGGCTGACTATTTGTATTTTCTGGGTACTTCATTGGTGGTGGCGGCAATTAAGTCATATCGTCGCTACCTAAGTGAGTGTTAGTCAAAGCCCGAGGTCTATGGATCCCCGATCAGGTCGGGGATGACGGTTGGGGTATTTGGTGCAAGGTCCGTCATATGCTGCCGCTATCGGGTATCCTTGGTGAGCGGGAGCGGGTGCTTTTGCCTTTACGAGGTGTGGTGTTAGTCAAAGCCCGAGGTCTATGGATCCCCGATCAGGCCTGGGATGACAGTTGGATTGCCTGGCACATGGCCCGTCATACCCGACTCCGATCGGGTATCCAAGTGAGCACAAGCGAATGCCTTTCCCGCAGCCTTTCTACAGTGGTCTGATTTCTTGAACTCGCTGCGCCATTCGGATGAGGCGGTGGGTTTTGGTTTGTATTATTGTCAACCAATCATCGCTTGCGAGCGTATGTCTTGATCAAACACCAAAACAATAACGCCGGGAAAGGACGTAGCAATGAAATTCGCGTATCACCACAGTATGTGCCCCAGTGAACAATATATTCCGCTGACCTTGGAGGCAGAGAAGTTAGGCTTCGATACCATTACGATGCCTGACAGTATTTGCTACCCCAAAGAGGGCAGCTCTAAATATCCCTATAACAGTGACGGCAGCCGCGAATTTTTAGATGGTGTGCCGTTTATGGAGCCCTTTTTACTGACCGCTCATTTGGCTGCGCTGACTAGTACTGTCCGCTTTACTACCTCGGTACATAAACTTGCCGTTCATGAGCCGGCTTTGATTGCTAAGTCTTTGTCTACCCTAGCTATTCTTACAGGAAATCGTTTTGGCTATGGTGTTGGTATTAGCCCTTGGTCAGAAGACTTTGAGGTGACGAATGTGGCGTGGGACAAGCGCGGCAAGCGTATGGACGAAATGATCGAGATCATTAACGGCCTAATGAGTGGCGAGTATTTTGGCTACAAGGGCGCCATGTTTGAGATGCCTGAGATTAAAATTTGTCCGGTGCCAACTGTGCGACCACCGATTTTGGTTGGTGGACATTCAAAACCTGCGCTGCGCCGCGCCGCGCGTTTAGGTGATGGTTGGATCGCCGCCGGCGGTGACTTGGACTCCATCAAGGAAATGGTTGATCAAATTAACGAGTTTCGTAAAGAGTATGGCCGTGATCATTTGCCCTTTGAATTCCATGCCATGACGGCTGAGGCCTACTCTGCAGACGGCATAAAGCGCCTTGAAGACATTGGTATTGATGAGGTGCTGGTTGCCTTCCGTGATGTTTACGCATCTGAAGCCGATGATAAGACGGTGGAAGAGAAAGTGGGCATGCTGAGCTGGTATTCGAACGAGGTCATTGCCAAGTCTCGATAAGCGATTGCTATGGCTAGTGCGTCTTATCTGATTGTGATGAGACGTCTATATTCGCGCCACGGTAATACCCTAGCTTTGGTGGACATAGATAAAACGTGCTGTCATACCCGACCCCGATCGGATACTCGCCTGAGGGGGGCGAATACTTGTCGCGATGATGAGTACAGAGTTACCCAAAGCCCGAGGTTTATGGATCCCCGGTCGAGCCGGGGATGACGGTTAAATCCAGTGAAGAGTAAAAACTTCGTCATACCCAACCCCGATCGGGTATCCATGTGAGCGCAGCGAATGCTTGCCATGATGATGAATGCGGAGTTACTCAAAGTCCGAGGTTTATGGATCCCCGATCGAGCCGGGGATGACGGTTGGTGGGTTT
>TARA_R110001592_G_scaffold70291_6_pt1 | contig 12886 bp, 4 predicted proteins | sample TARA_R110001592 | Tara Oceans TARA_R110001592 (sample SAMEA4398387) | marine metagenome | biome: Polar Biome; feature: [SRF] surface water layer (ENVO:00010504); material: water (ENVO:00002006), including particulate matter (ENVO:01000060) such as... | depth 5 m
TTATAGGTATGAATACGAGGATGGAGAGTATTCTACATTCTCACCTTGGTCAGAGATAGCATTTCTCGCTGGTGACTTTGATTATATACCTAAAAAAGGTTTTAATTTAGGTATGGTAAATAATGTTAGAGATCTTAAGATAACTGATTTCGTTGTTAATGACCAGTTAAGACCTGATGATGTTGTGTCTGTAGATATATTATACAAAGACACTATATCGCCTAACGTTAGAGTTATTAAAAGCATAAAAAGAGGTTTTGATCCTGAGTGGGACGAAACATCAGGTGCATCGAGTGTAGTATCATCAGGTGGTGTTCTTAATATAACATCTGAAATGATACATAGTACTCTACCATCGAGTCAACTGCTTAGAGCTTGGGACAATGTACCTCGTACTGCTAGAGCTCAAGAGGTTACTGGTAACAGAGTTGTATACGGTAACTATCTACAGAACTACGATATAAATGCCAAAATAACAGTCGAGCCTGAATTAGTAACTAAGTCGCACTCAGTATTTTCTAAATTTACTAAACAACAAGATCCAGACTTACAAGGTAAAAAATCTATAAAGTCTATAAGAAAGTATAAGATAGGTATCGTGCTAGGTGATAAATACGGTAGAGAGACGCCTGTAGTCGGTATAGGTGGTATGACTGATGGTAAGATAGTTCCATCTGATGTAGAAAACAAGAAAGAAAATGCTCATAAAGTTTCTAAGTTGGCGGCTAAATTAAATTGGGGTAATAGTCTAGGCTTGACAGCTCCAGATTCTTGGATGGACTACTATAAATATTATGTTAAGGAAACTACAAATGAGTACTACAATCTAGTAATGGACAGGTGGTACGACGCTGAAGATGGTAACGCTTGGATTTCCTTTCAATCCGCTGATAGAAATAAGTTAGATGAAGATACATACTTAATACTTAAGAACGAGCATGGTACTCAACAACCAGTATTAGAAGAAGCTAGATACAAGATTCTTGCTATAGAAAATGAAGCGCCAGACTTCATAAAGACTACTGAGAAGATACTAGGTACACAGCCTTTAGGTGTTGCAAACCACTCGGCTCTGGTTAATAGTATGCTTGTGAGCTTGAATTCAAGTCAGTATACTTCTACGTTTGGTAATATAAAGTTTAACGGTATTGGATTTGCAAGGCTTAGAGGTGTTAAAAGTTCTGCTGTAATATACTCTAAATGGATTAAGATCAGTAGAATGAATGACGCTAATTTCACTATATCTTTAGTTGAACCTTTCGGTGATACCGGTGATCTATATAACGCTTTCAACGTTTCTGCTGGAGACGCAAGCGTTGTTTATTCTATAGAAGTTATGGACGCTGTAGTAGAGAATAGACCTGAGTTTGATGGTAAGTTTTTTGTTAAGGTGTATAGAGACGGTACACTGTCTAAGAACGTATTACTAGCTACTAATGGCGACGTAGAATATAATATAGTATCTAACTACGATTTTGCTTGGTTGCACAATAGTAATACTCACTCTTACGGATATAGCAATGGTTACACCTGGGTAGGTTTTAATCACTTCAATAGTCAAAACGACTTGGATGATTTTGGTAAAGACGCTGATGGAGGTTGTAATGGTAGACAAGAAACAGACGATTTTTGGGAAGACTGGGGTGGACAAGGTGTTAACGGGGTATTTTGGTTTATCGATCAGATAAAAATGTGGAATCCTAAGGGCTTTGGGCAAAGACCAGGTTTAACTAATACTACCGGTGTTGGGTCAACTACTATATTCTTTTCTAATAGAAACAAACAAGACTTTGGCACTGGTGACCAACTTGCTTTTAAGAATAAAATGTGTACAGTTGGAACTTACTTTAAGTTCAAAGAGGATCCTCACGCTGTTGTCTATCAAGTTAAGAGCTCTGACGATGGTGGATGGGGATATAACTTCGCGGCAAAAAATGGATTGCTCACCTGTGTCGATCCTAGTGGTAACGATCCAGAGCATCATAGAACAACATTTAAAACAGAGTTTGTAAGAGCTGATGATTCAAGTAAAGGTTTAGACGCCACAGCGTTTGACCCTAGATCTACGTTAAAGCAAGATGGTAAAAATGCTACATCAATACAGGTGTTAGAGGTTAGTTATAATGTACCAGAAAATATAAAAGTATCTCAAGGTAATGCTATATGGGAAACTGAACCTAAAGAAGATGTAGGTTTAGATTTATACTACGAAGCTACAAGTGCTATACCTATAAGGTTGGATAACTCAAATTCTAAGTCATTTGCCCCGGTGAACTCTACTGTCACATGCATTAGAAGTACTGGTAACGTTTCTATACCGGGAGCCTTTGTTAGTTCTGTAGATAACGATATTGTTGGAGTAACGATTGGCACTGATCAAACAAGGTTAATAAATGTTGATGATAGACTTAGGTTTACAAGGCCTGACGGTATGGTTACTGAATCGAAAGTATTAGAACTATGGGACACTTCTACTTACAAGAAAGCTCTTGAAGACACTCTAAACGGTTGCGGCGCAGCTAATAATGCTTCTCAAATTACTGCGGTTAATATTCAAGCTGGAAGCCCGTTACTTTCACCAAGTGGAACAGAAGTGTTTGTAACATCAAACAATGCTAACGTGGTTATTCCAGCCGGAACTAAGGTAACTAATAATCTACCCATGAGTATAGCTTCGAGCCAAACTATAACTCTATCAAACGCTATAACAACATCTACTGGAGGTTCAATTACAGGTTTAGTAACTTTTAAGCTAAATAGAAGATACAGATTAGATTCTAATGTTTATAAATATAGAACCGAGTTACCCTGGTTTAACTGTTACTCATTTGGTAACGGTTTAGAGTCTGATCGCATTAGAGATGACTTTAACGCACCTACTATTGATAATGGTGTAAAGGTATCCACAATACTAGATAACTACAGAGAGGAAAGAAGAGGAGCTGGAATGATATATTCTGGTATATACAACTCTATAAGTGGTGTTAACAACTTGAATGAATTCAATATGGCTGAGGGTATTACAAAAGATCTCAACCCTTCCTATGGAACCCTTCAAGCACTTAAAACTAGAGACACAAACGTTGTAGCATTTTGTGAGGATAAAGTATTTAAAATACTAGCGAACAAGGACGCCTTATTCAATGCTGATGGTACGAAGAATTTAACAGCCTCAAATAAAGTGTTAGGTAGTGCTTCTGGTTTTATTGGAGACTTCGGCATATCATCAAACCCAGAGTCGTTAGCTATGGATAGCTACAGAATGTATTTTACAGACAAGCAAAGAAATAAAGTAATAAGACTATCACAGGATGGTTTAACAGCTATATCTGACATAGGCATGACTGGTTGGTTTAGAGACCACTTAAAACCAACTCAACAATTGATAGGTTCTTTTGACGAAATAAAAGGCGAATATAACTTAACGCTAGTACACACTCCTGACCATATGACTTATGGTAGAAAGTTCCCTGAACTGGTTACTAACGATCACACAGATGTCACCGTATCATTCAACGAAAAATCTAAAGGTTGGGTTAGTTTTAAGTCGTTTATACCTCAATCAGGTTTATCGATTAACGACGAGTACTTAACTTCTACGAGCGGAAGCATATGGTCACACCATGATGAGACTATAGCTGAGAACGCTAATAAGTTTTACGGGACGCAATATAGTTCTACTATAGATGTAATGTTTAATGATAGTCCTGGAGATGTTAAAAGCTTTCTAGCTATAGACTATGAAGGTAGCCAAGCTAAAGTAAAGCAACATTTAACTGACGATCAGTTTTACAACTTAACTGCTAAAAACGGATGGTATATTAGTTCTTTCAAGACAGACAAACAAGAAGGTAAAGTCCCTGAGTTTTTAGACAAAGAGGGTAAGTGGTTTAACTATATAGCTGGAGAACAAACTACGTTAACTAATTTAGATACTAAGGAGTTATCTGTTCAAGGTTTAAGTGGCGCATCAAGTGTCAACGGTTATACTCATAATAAATTTACATTAACTATAACTGAAAATGGAGACTAATGGCATTAACTAATTGTTCAATAAATAAATTTACTACCGTTGTGACGCAAGGTGCTGAGCTAGATAGTCAGTACTTATTGATAACACCTGACATTGGTTTTGTAATAAGTAAAGACGCTATTAACGGGCTTGGAGGAATAACTAACAATACTGGATCTGTAACTGGGATAAATACTATAACATTATCTAACACAACTACAGCAAACGCAGCAGACAATCAAGTTAAAGTTTTAGTTGATTTTAGTAACACTTATGATATGCCCGGGGCAAACACTACTTTCACCTTAGACCTTGATGGAAGTGCTACGGTTCCTGGTATCTCTTTTTCACCTAGACTGTTAAGAGGCTTAGTAGAGGACGGTGAAGGCTTTACATCTCATGGTGATTATAGTACAACGGTCACTAACAGCAGTGGTTCGACGATAAGCATTTCTCAATCTGAAGGCTATAACCAGTATTTATTTGGAGATTTCGTAGGTGAAAACGGTGTAGCTACTTTCATAGGTACAATAAAAATTGAAGTAGGTAACAACACTACTAGCATAGTTAATTCTGCATTTTTGTATTCGCCAAGCTTAGCGTGGAACATTGGGTTAAATAACTTTGAATTACAGTTGATTGAAACATTTAACCATACGGATAGTGATGGTGGTATTAAAGGTATGTTATATAATGTATACTTTACCCCTACAGAAAACTTTGAGAATAATCTGTTACATAGCTCTTCTTGGTACAATGTTAATTTAGAAAGAAGGCTTACTACTATTCCAGAGATAGATCATATAGAATTAGGTGGTGGCACTATTGGTGGGGCATCAAGTGATGAAATTCCTACCACTGGTGGCGAGGTTGAGTTAATAGTGACCGGAGATATTGGTTCGACTTTTACTATAACTGGTACAGCACAGAGTAACTCTAGTACTGTATTGCCTTCTACACCAACACTTGCAGGTACTACATATGAGATAACGCACAGCGCTGAAGATATACTACTAAGCGTTCCACCAAAAAAAGGTACTAAAGTATTTAAGCTAAATGTTCCAGTTAAAACTAGTGGTGAAGATTGGAATATTACATTGACAGGAACTAGCGGCACTACTGTGGCTAATACAGCTAAAATATCTGACAAGGAGGGTAGCACTGGTAATACGATAACCAGTAACAGTAACAATAATGCAAACGGAATTGTATTAAATAAACTAAGACAATTTGCTAACCCAACAATAACACTTGCAGCCACGGTGGTGGGTAATCCGGCTACAGACAGTATAGCATTATCCGGAACAAGGGCTGTGACAGGTAAGCCTAATAAAACTAATAGTGAATTATCAAGGACGTACGGATTAACATCATACCCTGAATCATTTAATTATTCTATGGTGATAACTACTTCGGGTGGTCGTAACTACAACTCTGTAGCTAATACAGCTTTAACTACATCTAACTTCACAGCTAGTGGTGGTGTAGGTCACAGGATAAATAAAATCACAGGTAGTTGTGCTAAGACTAGCGCTAATGTGATAACGGTTACTGGGACCATAGAAGTAGATACGTACGGTACTGGTAATCAAGTCTTAACTGTCAAACTAGGTACAGACGGTTTAAATCTTGTTACATGGGCTAATAGTTAAACAATAAATAAAGCAAATAGATATGCCAACAGTAAATATAGTATTAAGTATTCAAGAAGCAAAAATTAATACCTCTCTACAGGTTGGTGACACTGTATACTATACGATTACATCAACTGGTAACGGTTTCACTGTAGGTGGTGATATAGTAGAAGTTGGTACTATAGTTTCTATAAATGGTAGTACGATACAGTGTAATATAGCAGATGGATCAGTTGTACCACCTACTAGTAATGCCTTTTATTTATTCAGTAAAGACAACAGAGTAAACATGTCTTCACCTGTAGGGTATTATGCACAAGCTACTTTCACTAATGACTCTACATCTAAAGCAGAAATGTTTGCTACTGGTTGCGAGGTTTCTATAAGTAGTAAATAAACCACTACGACTGTAATTATAATAATACATAAATAAAGTAAAGATATGATACCATTAATAGCAGGAGCCGTAATAAGCGGTGGTATGGGATTAGCTAGATCGCTAAGCGCTAAGAAAAGACAAGAAGCAGCAGAGAGAGAAGCTCAGAAATCTAGAGCAGAAATGAACTCACAGAAAGCAGCTTTCGCTGGTTTGGATACTAGTAATCCTTATACCAACATGGAAAACACCATGGAAGACTTAACGGTTAATCAGCAACAAGCTCAATTTCAAGCACAACAAAATCAACAAAATCAAGCTAACGTTCTTAATAATTTAAGAGGTTCAGCAGGAGGTAGTGGTATTGCTGCGTTGGCTCAACAGATGGCTAACTCAGGTCAACTAGCTGCACAGAAAGCTTCAGCTACTATAGGTCAACAAGAATCAGCTAATCAAATGGCAGCTGCCAAACAAGCTTCAACTATACAGTTGAAAGAAAGAGAGGGTGAGACTCTTTCAAGAACTATGGAAAGAGATAAAGTGTCTACACTATTAGGTATGGCTCAGAATGAGACTGCTGGTTTTCAAGATCAAGCAGCTGGTTATGAAGCAGCCAAGTGGGATGGTATAGGTCAAATAGCAGGCGCAGCCACTAGCGCTTTAACAGGTGGAATGTAATAAATATATAAATGGCTACAGATTCAACATTAACACAGGGAGCTTTTAGAGCTAGTAGATATTATGGTGGTAAGAGAGATGCTGCTATGAACCAAGTAGGTGATACCTTAAATAAAGGTATAGGTAAACTTAGAGATAACTACGATGCTGAAATAGCTGAGGAGGCAAAGCTTAAATCAGATAAAGCAGATGAAGCAGCGCAAAAAGTATTAGATACTGAGGGGCAAGACACGCCTGAGTCTGACGCTTTCTATAGAGAACATCTTGAACAAAAAAAAGAAGAGTACTTAAAAGCAAAAGAAGAGGGGCTACCTACAGAAAGTATAATACAAAATATCAATACTGAGACTGGTTTGAAAGCTAGTTTTAAGGAAGACAGAATAAGGTTAGCTAGTAATTGGGCTGGGAAAAGTAGTGAGAATAATCAATCAGCTGGTGGATTTGGTATGGCTTTAGAAAGAGACCCAGATACTAAAGCTTTCCTTGAAGCTAACATAGATCCTGAGTACACGAAACAGATTAATGATAAAGGTGAAGAAGAAATAGGTATTGTAGGTCCTGATGGAAAGTTCATGAGTAGAAAAGCTTTTGGAGATTTACAGGCAAGTATGGAAGTTGATAATAAAAGCTTTAATAGAATAGAAGAGGTTACATCAGTATACAAGAAAATGGGGGATGATTCTTCATCTAGTGATTTTTTTGACAGAGAGGAAGCCTCTAAAGGTATTAGAATGATAGTCAATGATGGTAATATACAATCACTGATGCACGATCCAAACTTCGGTGGTACTTCTTTTGTTGATGACTTAAAGTCTGGTGGTATATTTAAAGGTTTAAAATATGCGGACCTAGGTATAAAAGCAAAGGGTGGTGATGACACCATCAGCGAAGATGATGAGTTAACCGAAGATGACATTAATAAGATAGTGGACTCTTTCACAAACCCAGTAGGTCAGGACTGGTTATTAAAAGAGCGGAAAGATATGTTAGTTGATTATTTTACTACGCATGTAGAACGCAACTACAACAAAGGAAATATGCCTAAGAAATTTGAAGCAAATAAAACAGCCATGAGAGGATCTGGTGTTTTTATGGGCCAACCAAAAATAGCCAACCAACAACCGACATTAACAGAAACTATTAGTAATAGAAATAAATCTATATTTAACACTGGACTATCTGATGAAGTTATAGATAGTGCAGAAACATTCTCGTTAGACACTTAAACAAGTACGCTAGCGTGTAAATATACTTATTGGTAATAACGGGTAACTAACGAAACAGTATGAAACTTTACAGAGTAAACGGTAAACTTATAAAAGTGCCAAACGAAATATCGGCACAGTTTAATGAAAAACATCCTGACGCAGAGTTTGTTCAGGACGTGAAACAAAAGCAAGACCCCAACAAGGGAAAGACTCAAGAGCCGAAGGTGAGCGCAGCCGCGGTTCCAAGTACTCCAGCGCCAGACCAACAAGAGGTAACTCAACCTTCTGCGAATCAGCAACCTGCTGTGCAGCAAAACAATCAACAAGAAAAGAATACGGAATCAGAATCGGGAGATGGTTCCTTGGAATCAGTAGATAAAACTATAAATAGTTTTAGAGCTTTTAAACCTAAAAAAGAGCGGTTAATAGAAATACAGTCGGAAGCTCAAGTGCAGATAGACTTATTAAGTCAAACTTCACAAACGGAACTACCACCTAAGAACATTACACAAAATGTTTCCTTTGCTTCTAAGCATTCTCAAATACCAACAATATCTTCCTCACCTAGTATAGAGTATCAGCAAGCAAAGAATAATAAAGATAAGTCTATTAAAGATTTAAACAGTTTAAAGCAAGAGGCTACTGTAAACATTCTTAGATCTAATTACTCTAGTACAGGTGAAAAACTAGAACCAGGCACTAAGAAATATGAAGACTTTGTAAGAAATATACCTCAAGATGCTCTTAATACTGAGATGCTTAAGGTCAAATCTAAAAGCTTAGAGCAGCAAGACTTTGAAGACAATTTTGAAGAAACAATGGAAGAGTTGTCTTTGATAGAGAACTTCAGAGGTGGACCATTAGATTTATTAAAAGCTGGTGTTAAAAAAAGTTCTTACCAAAAAGATTTAGAAAAAGAAAGCAGTAAGGCTGCTAGTGAGTTGAATGCTGAAATTAAAAATAATGTCAAAAGATCTAAGCAGTTTATATCAAACTTAGAAGGCATAAGCCCTAAATTTGACAATTTAAAAACTCTTCAAGAAAAGCTTTTAGATATAAATAATCAAGCAAGTAAGATAAACTCAGCAGAATATAAAACTCAGGAAGAGGTTGATAATGCTAATAAACAGCTATCTAGTTTAAGATCACAATTTGATAAATTAAATGTAGATTATGATAATAACGGAGGATTAACATACGAGGAGTTAATAGATGTTAGAGACAAAAACTTAAAAGGTTTCAACAAGACTCAACAAGAAGGATCTGGCTTAGTTAAAAAAGAAGAAGAGCTAGCTGGTTACTTAGATGCTGTTGGTAGAAATTATGGTTGGGCTGCTAACCTTGGTGGGACTTTAGCGCACGGCGTTATGTCTTTAGCATCTACAAGCTTAGAGGTAGCACAGAAAATCATTGACATACCAAAAGAGTTAAATATGCCTGAATGGATAATGCCATTTGTAATGAGTCCAACAGGCGCAGCATTAAGCAATGTCAGTGGACTTACTAGACAAGGTATAGATGCTATAGACAAAGTTAACGAAGATCTTTTAAACGGTTTAGAAAAACCCGGTGAGTTTAAGGATATTGGCGACGCTGAGGAATTTGGGGAATGGTTTGGTCATTTAGTAACTTCACAAGCTGCGAATACTGCTATAACGTTTACCACTGGTGGTGCTAGTCTTTTTATACTAGGAGCTTCGTCAGCAGGCCAAAAGTTTAAAGATATAGACAGAGAAGAAAGAGATACAGGTAAGAATTATACATTTGCTCAGAAGTACTCTACAGCTTTCTTGACTGGTATAGCAGAAGGCTTGTCTGAAACTGTAACGCTTGGTCAAGCTAATAAAGTAAAGGCTTTACTTAAAGGTAACGTAGCAATGAGAAGAGGTTTTGCTAACACTATGAAGCGAAACTTTTTTACTAGAAAAGGTTTGTACCAAAACCTATATGACCCTATTGAAGAAGGTGGAACAGAAGTTTTAGCTCAGCTATCTTCCAATGCGCTTGATTATTATTTTCTAGAGAAAAAAGACAAATCACTCTTAGAAGGTGTCAGTGAAAGTTTTATTAGTGGTGTATTCATGAGTGGTCTTGTCTACAAGTCGCCATTGATAGGTAAAAACGTTGTTAAAGCTTTCCAATCATCAGATGCTACAGTAGAGTTACAAGGCTTAAGCGAGAAGATACAAAACAAAAGCAGGATACTTAATGAGGTAGAGTTGTCTCCTGAAAATAGAAAAGCTATAGAATCTGAAATAGGTACGTTAGTAGGTCAACATTCACAATTAATGGATGAGTCTATATCTAACATAGACAAGATGACTGCCGCTGAAAAAAGATCTTTAATAGATGTCGATGTAACTGTCGCCGCACTAAGAGCGAATAACAAAAGTATAAAAGGGGAATTTGGTTTGACTCAAGAGCAGATAGATTCTCAAGTAAAAGATAATAATATACAAATAGCGAACTTAACGGCTTTAAAAAATCAAACCATAGCTAATGCTAATAAAAGCGAAAACTTAAATAATATAGAGAGAGATACCGCGGATCTTGAAAGAACTGCTACTAAGATGTTCGGTAAACCTATAAGTGTAGTTAAGGTAAATGATAAAAATATATCAGAGCAGCTTGATGTATACAAGAAAGCTGAAATAAAAGCTGTTGACAATAAGATAAAAAATAAAAAAGAAGAACTAAAAACAGCTGACAAAGAATCTAAGGTTGAAATTGAAGGTCAAATAAAACAACTTGAAGCTGACAAGTTAGGTGTCAAAAAATTGACAGAGCAAACATTCAAAGGTAGCCACGGCGCATCGGCTATACATGCAGACATGATATTAGTAAATCCAGAGTTTGCAGCAGAAAGAGGTGCGACGAACGTTATACAGCATGAGATGATGCACCAATTACTGAAGAACACTCTAGCTGATAACCCTAGAGCTGCTATAGCTTTAGGTAACGCTGTAGACGATATACTCAGTGGGTTAGACCCCGACGCTGTAGCTCAGTCTGAAATGTCTAGTAGATTAACAGCTTATATAAGTAAACCTGAATCTGTTAGAGCTGAAGAAAAGGTAACTTTATTAATGGATGCTTTAAAAAGCGGCGATATAAAAATAAATACAAGTTTAGGTAGCAAACTTAAAGCTCCTATAAGAAGGATACTACAAGCTTCAGGCATGCAAAACGTAAAGCTTAATACCGCTGAAGACGTTTTAAACTTTATAACAGACATGAACGCCAAGAGTAACATTTTTGGTAAAAACAAAGCATTCACTCAAGCATCGCTAGAAGGTTTAAAAATAGGTAAAGAGTTAACAGCTGGGGTTACTGTTGAAAGTACAGACACTACTATAGAACCTAAGGAATCTAGAAACGCTGAAGCATCTGCTTTAGTTCAGAAAATATACGAAGAGCAAGGTGAGTCTGGCGCTTTTGATATTATAGATCAGTTTAAACCTATTGTAAATAAGATAGTTGAAAAACGTCGTGAAGCACCTAACTTTGATAAACAGCTTTTAACAGATGAAATTGAAACCGGTAAAAGAGGTTTGTTTGATTTAATTAGAGAATATAAAATAGAATCTGGTGTTCCGCTAGCTGCTTATATAAATAAATACCTACCGGCTAGAGCTATAGAAGCTTCTAAAAGAGTTTTAGGTGAGGAGTTTACAGACGACGTTACTGAAGCTAAAGGTGTTACAGCTACCGACACGGCTGAAGACACTATGACTAAAGAAGCTAAACCTAAGAGAAAGGGTATTGTACTAGCTGATAGATTAAAAGTTAAAGAGCAAGTAGCTCCAGCAGCTGAAAAGTACGTTAAAGATAATGACTTAACCGGTACTACATATAAGAAAACACCTAACATAACTACTGAAACTGTTGGTGAGTTAATGAGTATACCTTCCAAGAAAATAACTAGTAACGCTAATCTTAGTAAACCGGAGTTAGCTAATGCTCAGATGTTTATAGCTAAGAACGCTGACATGTTACAGTCTATGTTACCTGAAGGTGCAACTGAAGATGGTACAGCTACTGGTGTTCAGAAGGTTTTATTAGATCAGTTCTATAATAAAAAATCTAAAAGATCTAAGACTAAAGCTGGATTAGCTACTCAGTCTAAAAAACCTAACATAACTAGAACAGAGTTTTTAGAGGTATTTGGTATTGTAGATGGTAAGCCACAGAGGGACGATAGGAATACATCTTCTAGAGTTTTAGCTTTAGCTAAACAGTTAGACAGGGCAATGTCAAATCAAGCCATTAGAGAGGTTCTAATGCAAGATGACAAACAAGCCGCAACCGTACAAGATATGGCTAGTGGTAAATCACCTGTCATGTTTAGTAAAGATGCTCAAGACCTACTTACTAAAGCTGGTAGAACAATTAGAGAGCAGTTTGATTTAGAATTTAACGGTGCTGATAAGTTAATAAAAAATTCTATTGGCGATAGAACTTACAAGTTTGATAGCAAGGAAGATATAGACAGTTACTTTAAAGATGTTAGAAGAGTTTTAGTATCTATATTTCCAAAAGGTTTTATATCACCGTCTTTTTTAAGGCCTAGTAATAGAATACTACCATTAAAAGGTAAAAAAATAATCAACGTCGACGGTGTTGATATGACTGTAGACGATTACTTTACTCAGCAAAGAGATGATATGTTTAGCGAAGATTTAAACTATGGTCCTAGCTTTACTGGTGCTGCTAAAAACTTTGTAGCTAGAACCTATGGTAAAGTGTTTGGTAATAGTGCGGCTGAATTTGATAAGGCAAAAAAAGACGGTACTATAGATAAGTTCAATAAAGAGAATGGAGCCATGCACAAGCAGATGTGGCAACGAATAAATGACTCTATAAAGGCTGATAAAAATAACGCTAAGGTGATTGGTAACTTCTTTAAAATAACTAGTCAAAAAGCAAATCACCCTCATAGACTCGGTGCTGAGTTTATAGGTTGGTCACCAAAAGCTAA
>TARA_R110001592_G_C13189203_1_pt1 | contig 12880 bp, 9 predicted proteins | sample TARA_R110001592 | Tara Oceans TARA_R110001592 (sample SAMEA4398387) | marine metagenome | biome: Polar Biome; feature: [SRF] surface water layer (ENVO:00010504); material: water (ENVO:00002006), including particulate matter (ENVO:01000060) such as... | depth 5 m
TAAAATCCCTCGGTGGCAACACCGTGCCGGTTCGATTCCGGCCCCGGCACCATTCTTTTTCAGCTACTCATATCAACCCAAATCTGCTTCCTGTATATATCTATTTTCATAGAAGATGATACTTTCTCTCTAAAGTTCTCAATAAAATATTTAGATTTCTTTATGGGCTTTTTAAGTCAATAAGGCATAGCTATGTCCGATATTTTTGTTTCATGATGACTTGGTCAGTGGGCAGTCATCGTTGTACTAATTAGCACTTCAGGCTTAAGCAGGACGAAATAAACATATCGCTACTTTACTTCGAGGTTTATTATTCCAGTCGGAGGAAGGTCAGGCTCCCCGTCATTCGTTATCCGCGTAGCCAATAGACCCTGAGCTTAAAGTATATTCACCATCAGGGTCGCTATTGTTGGGTTACGAGAACTAGTAATTGTAATCCTACTGCTCTGTTTTAATCGTTTATAGATTGCATGTCATAGCCAGTGCTAGTAACAATTCTCCATTCGAATAACCGGGACTCGATCTATTTCTAGCTTCACTACTTATTTTTCTTCTAAGCATATTGCGGTATACGTCTGAATAAGAGTAGAGTCACCTCACATTATTAGGAGTATATGCATTGCAATTAACGTGGAGTGAAGATCTGTCAGTAGGTAACGAAATTATTGATAGTCAGCATAAAAAGCTATTTGAATTGTTTGAGGATATTACGCGTAACCCTCAAACAAATTTAGACCGCATATTGGAGGAAGTCGGTAACTATATTAACCTACACTTCGCCGAAGAGGAAAGATGGATGGCCCGGGTTGGGTATCCAGATATATCTGAACACCGGCAGACACATAAAGCGTTTGTTGATTCAACGCTAAGAATGAAGATGGATCACATCATGGGGGGAAAGCTTAGCCCTAAACAGCTAACTAAATTCCTTCAAACGTGGCTGGTAGAACATATACAGGGCTGTGATCTTCAGATAAAACAGTTTTGTCTTGATCAAAAAAAAGATGAAATAATTATCTAAAGATCATTTTTGATGTGCCAAAGCCATTTTAGATAAAAATATCATTTTCATTTGTCGACCAGTGAGTTTCTTATAGCTGCGTCGAAACCTTGTATTCTGAGACTTCTAGGTTTGAATTATTTTTAGGCATCTCCAAGTTATTCGGAGAATAAAGCTTGTCAGATGCCTCAATAATGCAAATCCTCATAAGCATTAAACATTTATTATTTCGATTAAATCATATCGTCAGTTGGCTATGATATGCCGGGTACAGGTCAATTGAGCAGATTCAGGATGTAGAGTAAGGTAATATAGATACCTTATTTTAAGATAAGTAACGATATTTCGTTTTTCAGAATATATAATTTCGATACTATGTGTTGAACCTCTTAACTGAATGTCTATATGAAATTACAACAAGAAATTATACTTAAAAAAAAATTAATGGCGCTTGCTCGTAGCGGTCAATTTAAACAGTCGGAGACAATTGCCCAGAAGTTATTAAAACATAAGCCTCAGGATATAGAGGTTTGGTTTGCATTGGCGCAAATACAGCAGGCACTTGGTGATGAAAGGGCGGCATTATTTTCTTTTATGCAATCAGTTGCTAGCCCCGCTTCACATACATCAAAAGCCTTAGATCAAATCACCAGAATTTGCATTCAAAATAAGCTTTTTGCAGAAGGTCTAAAAGCTGCTGAACATTGGACTAAAGTAGATCCCACTAATGCGAATGCACATTACCGGACGGGCATTTGTTTAACTCAGCTTAAACAGGCCATACAAGGGCAAAGAGCACTAGAGAAGGCCCATGTTATTGCGCCTGAAGATAAAAGTATCCATACAACTTTAGCAGAAGTATTTGCAGTAAATGGCGATAATCAACGTGCTCTAAAGGAATTTGATAAAGGACAATTATTCAAAAGAAGCTTTAAACAATATACCCGGTATTTAGAGTTTCTTAATTATTCTGAGGAGGTTTCTCAAGGAGATATTATTGAGCTATATAAGATATTTGGACGGCAGCTTGAAGATGAAGTGCAAGAAATAAGAGTCATTCCTTTTAAGAAAGATATGACTAAACGAATTAAGCTTGCTTACTTATCTCCTGATTTTAGAACTCATTCTGTGGCTCATTTTCTTAAGCCTATCTTTGAAACACATAATAAGGAAAGATTCGAAATTTATGCTTACTCAGATACTGATTCTCAGTGTGCGGAAAATCAGTTCTTTCGACGTTACGCTGATGAGTGGCGAGACTGTTTTCAACTTAGTGATGAGGCCCTCGCTAAACAAATACAAGCAGATGAGATTGATATACTCATCGACTTAGCAAGTTACACGGCTATAAATTGTCGAATGCGTGTTTTCGCTATGCGTCCTGCACCTATACAAGTGAGCTATCTTGGTTTTCCAAATAGCACAGGCTTGTCTCGAATGGATTATCGAATAGTCGACTCTATAACAGATCCAGAAGATCTCGCTGATAAGATAAGTACTGAGCAACTTGTTCGTTTTAATCCAAGTTTTTTATGTTATTCACGTTACGACAAATCTCGTGAGCCAGTGAATGCCTTGCCTGCTCTTTCTAAAGGTTATGTGACCTTTGGTTCTTTTAATAATGGCCAGAAAATCACTAATGATATGCTGAAAATTTGGACCAAAATCCTTGATGACGTGCCCGAATCAAAACTGTTGATAAAAAATGGCATGTTTGTAGATGATCTTGCAAAAGCTGTATATAAAGAGAAATGTAAAAAAGCTGGAATGGATACGAGTCGATTGATTTTGATGGGTTTTATGGAAAACAAAAATGACCATTTAGATGTTTATAAAAATGTTGATATTCATCTTGATACTTATCCTTACTCCGGCACCACGACAACTTTCGAGGCATTATGGATGGGGGTGCCGAGTGTTACTTTAAAAGGTATTCAGCATTGTTCTAGAGTGACAGCAAGCATTCTTAGTTCGCTTGAGCTTAATCGTTTTATTTGTGAGTCTAAAGAGGCATATTGCAAAAATGCGATTTCTTTAGCTCAAGACCTGGATTACCTTACTCAATTGAGGTCTAGTCTGCGCTCTAAGTTAGAGGAAAGTTTACTCATGGATAAAACTGTATTTACCCAGCAATTAGAACGCTTCTTTTTGGCGGCTTATGCGTCCTATCCTGAAAAGATTGCTCGCTTTTAATTAGATAGTCATAGTGTGACATTAACAGGGCTGATAACGAGCACTTTAATCTTGCTTCTAACGGTTTTAAATGAAAACACCAAAAACAAAATCTAACTAGATCACAGTCGTATCAATACAGACTTCCCCTGTTTGGCTTTTGGTGTATTATCCTTTTTCCTTAAGAGTTAAGCGGCCTACAGAGAATATGAATATAACCACAACCTTTATCACTCTGAATGATGGCACAGAAATTTGTGCGCCTGAAGAAATCAACCTTATGTCAAATTTTGTTCTTCTTGAACAGGGCGATTGGTTTGAGGATGAAATTCACTTTGTGCGTAATTTCATTAAGCCAGGCATGATCGCGTTAGATATTGGTGCTAACTATGGTTTGTATAGTACGGCGATTGCAAAGAATTTAGGCGAAAAAGGTAAGCTATGGTGCTTCGAGCCAACGCCTAATACCGCAAAAGCTTTACGTAGTACGATAGAGAAAAACAACTTAAAAAAACAGGTCGAAATTATCGAAGCTGGCCTTTCAGATCATATCGGAACCGCAACTTTTTACCTATCTCCTAACGCAGAATTAAATTCACTGACTTCTGAAAATACGACTTCTTCAGAGTCGTTAACAATTAACTTGTTAACCTTAGATCAGTGTAAGCAAGATCATAATTGGAAAACTATTGATTTTATAAAGTTAGATGCAGAGGGCGAAGAGGCTAATATTCTAAAAAAAGCGTCAAAGACTCTTGAAGAATGCTCTCCTCTTATCATGTTCGAGTTGAAACATGGAAAAGAAATAAACCATTCCTTAATCGATGATTTTAAGCGCTTGGGTTACGCACCCTATTATTTAATATCGAGCCTTGGAATTCTTGCTCCTTTAAATCTTTCAAATCCTGTTGATGGTTTTCTATTAAATCTTTTTTGCTGCAAACCAAGTACTGCAAAAAAGTTGAAGAAAGACGGTATATTAGTATCGACAACAAAGACCCTACAAGTGAAAGATAGCAGTATGCAGGCAGATTTTTTTGCACAAATTCCTGCATTTAGTGGTCTGGATGAGAGAGAAATAAATGACCAAAATTACCGACAAATTATCAATTCCTATATTTGCTCGCGCGATAAAACGTTGGATAAGCAAAGTCGATATCAACACTTATTGTTTGCGTTCCAGAATGTAAACAAGGCTTTAAATCAAGGGGAGTCAAAAATAGGGCGTTTATCTACTTACGCACGCATTGCCTTCGATATAGGTCAGCGAAGCATAGGTGTACAAATTTGTGATTATGTGATCAATAAATATCTGCAAAACCGAAGCTCGATTAAAGTTGATGAACCGTATATTCCGGTTAATGAGTCATTTGAATCTACGGACCAGAAACAGCTTGAAAACGACTGGTTGTTAGCTTCGATTATTGACGAATTTATACGCAAACATGCATTTTCTTGTTATTTTACTATGGGGAAAGCGATTCCTTATTTCAATACACTTAGGAAATTAGGCTTTATGCTTCCCGATATGGAAAAGCGAGAGGAAATCTTACTAAGATTACTTAAGAACCCTAAAGGTTAACCTTCTCCCTATGCATGACCTATATATTTTACAAGCAAGTTCCTATTAGGGAAATTAGAAATTATTAGGTATTTTGAGCCTAAACGCAGAGGCAAGATTCTTTAAGATTGGTTGCTTAAATATATCTTGGTTGATTTTTTAAATCATACTTCTGCGTATTAAAAAACTGTTGCCCTTAGTTTTACGTTTCTATTCATCAAAATTTTCATATCGATCAGTCAAATTTTCTTATCTCAATAAGTACTAGGAGAATGCCCACCGCATTTTTCATGAACTAAGGCTATTTAACTTAGTGTTATTTTGATTCGATCCCTTCTGACTATTCCCCTCTAGACAGCGAATACTATTTGAAATTATGCTACACAATGAACCTGCGCAGGATGTTAATGGAGTCTTCTTTCGCGCATAGTTTTTTTAAAACTAAAAATAACAAGGAGTGTCTCTATGTCTGATATTACAGGCCCATTTTATCCCATCATCTATGTTCGTGGTTACGCTATGACTCAAAGCGAAATCGACGATACCGTATCTACTCCCTATATGGGTTTTAACCAAGGTGCGACGAAAATACGCCAAAGTTGGCAAGGTACCATCGAAAAACATATCTTTGAATCGCCGATAATCCGCCTAATGAAAGACTATGGTTACCAGGATAATTATTCGCACGTCGATAAGGGTAGTAAAAATCTCCCGGCAAAAAGTGTCATTATTTACCGTTATTATGATCAGGCAGATTCCGATTTCGGCAACGGCGATGCACCTTCAATAGCCAAAGCTGCACAAGGCTTACACGACTTAATATTGAAGACCAAGCAAAATGTATGTGGGGATGATTTGGTCGCCCAGGCTAAGTTTAAAGTGTACCTCGTGGCTCACTCAATGGGTGGTTTAATTTGCCGAGCCTTGCTGCAAAACCCTAATATTGGCAGCACTGAAAGCAAAAGCTTAGTTGATAAAGTGTTCACTTATGGCACGCCTCACAATGGTATCGATATGGCGGGCTTTAATGTTCCCAGGCTTCTCGGTCTGTGGGATATCAATAATTTCAATCGACAAAATATGGCAGAGTATTTAGGTTTGCCAAAAAATTCGAAGAGTGTTAATTCACTTAATGGCAGCTTTGACCCCAAGCGTTTCTTTTGTTTGGTGGGTACCAATTATAAAGACTATAGCGCGGGGGCTGGCATGTCTCGACGCTTAGCGGGCGAAATGAGTGACGGTTTGGTAAAAATCAGCAACGCTGTTGTGGCAGGATCACCTAGAGCCTATGTGCATCGAAGCCATAGTGGTCATTATGGTTTGGTCAATTCTGAAGAAGGTTATCAGAATTTGACGCGCTTCTTGTTCGGCAATTATCAGGTTGAGGGTTACATCGACGTTGAAGAGCTGCCTCTACCTCCGTCAGTGCGACGTGCGCATAAAGAGGGGAAGGATATTAAAGCGTCGTATTATTTTGAAGTCTCGGTATCGCCACGAGGCGCGGTGCAATATACCCTGACGGAACGCAGGAAAGAGACCTTTTCGGCGGTGATTAGAAAATTCGATGAATTATTCAGAGTCGAAAATATTCCTGGGCTTAATTTGCCACGTTCGCCCTATATGTTTTCGATACTGCTCGACTCAAAAAGTATTACTTCAGGGCGCTCTTTAAAGTTCTCAGCCGATTTAGCGGTATCAACAACTGATTATGAAATTGACCGTTTTTTGATTCTAGATCGCAGTATTCCTGGTGAGTATTTGTTTAGGGACAACCTTGTAGTCACCATTACACCGACAGCTGATGGGCCTAAGGTCAGGTATCGTTTCAGTGACGACTCTTGGGGAGAATCAACAGGCTTGGATGTTCCTAAAGACGACAAAGGTTTGTACATCCCGATGACGTCGAAGAAAGGCTTTAAGGCTAAGCTCAGGTTAGATGTTAAGCGTTGGAGCTAGGTGTTTAGTTCTGCGCCTTGACTGGTAAATTCTGTCATCAGAAGACTAGTCAGGGCGCAGCTATTCTATTTACGTGTCGTCTTGATTATTGTTCTGCATCTATTAGAGCCAGCCGAAGCCAACACCGAAAATCAAAATGGCTAGACCATTGATGGTATAAATACCTCCCACTGTCGCAATCTGTTTTTTTCTGGAAGTCATGTCATATACCCAGTAACACATTAAGTAAAAAGGCATGTAGCCAAATAAGAAGATCAACCATGGGGCATCTCGATTCCACCAAGGCCAATCCCAGGTGAGAGCGCCTATGCTGTTGAGGATCATCTCGACACCTACAGACATGATGGAAAATATACTTGCAATAAATAGGCGGTTATTTATCCCCATTATTTTCATGTTCTTGTCTTTGGGTAGTGCCAAGGTGGCCATGAGGCCGGTAATCGCAAACATAAAACAGATTTCAATATTAAGGCCGATAAAAATCAAAAAAGCGGTATCATCAGGTGCACCCCATGCCGGTGCGAAACCACTAAAATGAAACAAAAGGCTATTCCATATTTCATTAAACCAATCCATACCCCAGAATGCTAAGCCGGCTAAAACACGATTCCAGTTACCTCGATCAATTTCAAAGGTATATAAATACATAACTATTAATAACAAGGGAATGACGTACCAGCTAAACTGACTGCCATCTCTTAATATTTCGAGGGCTTGAAGTGAGGATTCTGAAGGCATTATTATCTCCAATGATTTATTGTGAAGATAAATTAGATCATGAAATTCCTAAAACTAATTATCGGGAACTGACCAAATAATAATGAATTCCGGCCATATCACTCTTTTAGGTAGAAATAGAACAGTTTCAGCATCGTATATTGAAACAATGCTTGTGGTAGCTGAACAGCTTGGTGTGTCTAAAGACATCTTGTTGCAGCAAAGTCATTTAAGCTTAGAGTTGCTGCAAGATCCTAGTAATCGTATCGATGAAAGAATCATGCTTTCTTTATTTGATTTGATAGTGAAGCAAAGTGGCAATGATAACTTCGGTTTGATAATGGGGCAGGAATCTAGACCGGGTACTTATAGTGCATTAGGTTATGCGGTGATGAATTGCGCAAATTTAGAAGATGCTTTTCAGCTAATTCCCCGCTATGAAGATGTAGTGATGGAAATTGGGCAGACTCAAATTAAGCTTGAAGACAAGCACATTAAGCTAATATGGGGGACTCAAGGGGATGCACCTTGCCCACGAGCATTGATTGATTCGATATTTTCCAGTTGGCTATTTTTAGCATTCTGGCTAAGTGGAAAAAAGATAGTTCCGCATCAGACACAATTAACCTACGCGTCGCCAGAAGACCTGAGTCTTCATCATCAGTTGTTTGGTGAAAATATTGAATTTTCTTGTAAGCAGAACGCGTTCATTTTTTTGGATCGTAGTGTGCTTAACGAAAAGGTTCTGCAAGCTGATGTCGAGATGAATCAGTTAATGAAGCAGCGAGCGATAGAATTAAAGGCAAAACTTAGGTCGGATTGTCCGACGACCCAGGCCATTACTGACAGCTTAAGGCAGACATTGCCTAATGGTGTCTCTTCCTTATCTTTTATTGCTGCGAAGCTAAATACGAGTGAACGAACTTTAAGGCGGCACTTGAAAGAGGAAGGTAATAATTTTCAAGAGCTACTAACTAAGCTTCGACATACCTTGGCGTGTAATTATTTAAAAGACCATAATCTTTCAGTTTTGGATGTAGCTTTATTGTTAGGATATAGCGAACATAGCTCATTTACCGCAGCCTTCAAAACATGGCAAGGGGAAGCCCCGAATCTATATAGAAAGCGTATTTTAAGGCAGTCTTAAAAATAGATAAAAACAATTTGAAATGACGTGAGCAAATATTATCGAATTTAATTGGGGGTAAAAGTGATGAGCCTTCAGCAGCTTTGGCTAACAATCGCCAGCCAAGGCTGTTCATTCCTAGGTTTCCCTTGTGGCCTATAATAATGATCTAAAATGCTAAAGCCAGCTTGTTCAAGATAGGACTGGCTTCGTTCAAACTGCATATAATGACCGTAGCGTTCTCCTTGCCAACCTTCGGCATCGCCTCGCGGGTTGGATGTAAATAGAATTCCTTTTGGTTTTAATGCCCGATGGCAGGCCGCTAATACAGTAGGAAGTTCTTGGCTAGGAATATGGAACATTGAGGCATTGGCATAAATACCATCAAAACTACCAGGCTCCAAATCAAGGTTTAAAAAATCTTGATTTAATACAGTGCAGCCACTGTATTGTTGAGCCATCGTGCAAAAGGCTGTACTGCCATCTAAGCCGATTGGTCGGTGTCCGAGTTGTTTGAATTGTGCTAAATCTCGCCCTGGGCCACAACCAAAATCAAGAATGTCCAACACTTTATCCTTGGGCAGTGCCTGCAAAAACGCATTAATGTTTTGGCTGACATCATGGTCACGAGTGCCTTGCCAAAAAGACTCTGCATTAAACTCATAATGATTTATCGTGACGCGTTGAATCTCGTCATTAGGGCTTTGATATTTCTTATTTGTCATAACTACTTTTTATCTCTATAAACACTGGGCGACACGCCGTTCCAACTCTTGAAGGCATGGTTAAAAGAACTCTGTTCTTGGTAGCCAACTAAAAAGGCAATTTCATTCATTGATAGCGTGTTGTCTGTTAAATAGAGTTCAGCAATTCTGCGCCTAGTATCATCCAGCAGTGCTTTATAGCTATGTCCTGTCTCTTTTAATTTTCTCTGTAGTGTTCGGGTACTCATATTCAGTTGATTCGCAAGCTCATCTATTCGGAATGATTGCCGGCGAAGCGCTTCAGGGAGAATCGATTTCAATTGGTAAATGATGTCTTGTTTTTGACTCTTGGAATCCAGGAGTTTGTCGGCATAAGACCTTAAAGCATCAAATGCGGTGACATCTCCATTTAAAACTGGCCAGTCTAAAATTTTGCTATCGACGACCATTGAATTGATGTTCTGATTAAATTTAATTTCGGTATCAAAAAAACGTTTATAAGTCCCTGAATTTTCGGGTTCTGCACAGGTGAAGCTAATTCGTTTTATGGGAATAGTGCGGTTAATCAACCAAGGTGAAAACGTATGGATACCCGAAAAAATACTCATAACTAAATGAAAACAAAGTTCACTTTTATTATGTGGAAAAATCAATTCATTGGGCATCCAACTGTAGGTGCTTTCATGAGAGCCGTGTTCTAAATGAGAGCTGCCTAAATCGTGGTTCAAGCACTCATAACGAACAACCTGCTCGAGTACTTGAAGTAGATTTTGACAGCTTAATAATGTCATTCCCAAGACAGGGTAGGTGCCCGGCGTAACCGATTTCCCAGCACGTAAACCAAAATCTGGATAGTGTTTGAGGCCTTTTTCTAGTAAGTGAATATAGTGTTCTACAGCAATGGAAGATAGGCCACTTTGATCCATTACATTATCTGCTACTACCTTCGTCTGCTCTGGCTCAAGACCTAGTTCCTCAGCGACCTTCTGCAACGTTTTCCAATAAGGAAGGGCAACATGTCCTTGGAAAGGCGTGGTTGTCGTCGGAGAACAAGATGTTGTCATAGTTTCACAAGCCAAAATATAGTCTTTGAATTATCGTATTGAGAATACAAGAATAATTAAAAGAAGCCTAGCATGAACTATTTATGTTGTGGTGCTTCAAACGTTAATGCAGAGGTTTATGTGACTGACTTTTTTCAAGACTGGCTCGCGCTATATCAAGACCCGATGTTTTGGTATTTTCCTGTTGCAACGCTCGCTCTGAGTGTTGGTTCTTTCTTAGTGATTGCTTTGCCATGGACAGTATTAGCCTGGCTAGACCCGAAATGGGCAAAGCCTTACAAAATTCAGCAAAAGCCTTTTCAGGTGACCAAATATTTTTTTCCTAACATGGCGCGTATCACGATAAATTCAATCATGATGTTTTTAGTGTTGGTGCTTGTCTGGCCTTTATTGAGGTTTGCTAATATAGGCACCGGCCCAGTACCTGCTTGGTATGTTTTTGTATTCCAGATTACTTTTTTTCTCATTTTAGATGACTTCTTATTTTATTGGATGCATCGCTATATGCATGAAAATAAGTGGTTATTGCGACATGTGCATTCAGTACATCATCGAATTAGAAATACCTGCGCGCTAGATGGCAACTACTTTCACTGGTTGGAATTTGTCATGATTGGTTCTTTAGCCATGCTTGGGCCCATCTTATTAGGCTGCCATCTGTATGTGCTTTATGCGTGGATTATTATCAGAAATATTGAAGCCGCAGATGGGCATGCAGGTTATGACTTTCCGTGGAACCCGCTGCGTTTCTTACCTCTCTATGATGGCCCTGTTTATCATGACTTTCACCATGCTCGTTTTAAAGGAAATTATGCGGGTGCCCTGCATTACGTAGATCGTTTTTTTGGTACTTATATTAATGAGTATTTGGATTATAAGAAAAATCATGCTTATCCAGAAAGGCATGTGCAGCCAAAAAAATAGCACGCTATATTCTTTAAAAAATACAAATTGATAGGCCATTTAGAAAGATAAAAAGTGAGGATCTATAGTGAATAAACTTAGCCATATTCCATTTTCTACAGAGTCATTGAATCGCTTGTCGTTTAACGAGGTATTTAATAATTCGATTCGAAAACCTTTATTGAATCCTGCGACTCATATCTTGTTACAGACCTTGGCTTTGCAGTTTTTCTTGCGACCTTCCTTAAAAAAATATCTAAAAGGTATTGATGGCTGGATTAACTTTACGATTGGCTTCAAAACTTGCTCTGGGAGCGTCAATCAAGCCATCTCTTTTCAAAGTGGAAAAGTTAAAGTACTCAAAGTTATTCCAGAACAGACTGATTTGATTTTAACATTTATCAATGACGATGCCTTAATTGATTTGTTTAGATTACCACCTAATGAAGCGCTTAATTTAGTCTTGAAAAATAAGATTGTTATGGAAGGGAATCTTGCTTATTTGCAGGCCTTTAATTTTTATGTGTCTTTATTGATGGGAAATAAACATCAAAAAAGTCTTGAAAAATCACAGCAGGAATACCAGCAGTTAAGGCAGAAAATGTATAGTGGTGAGAGTGCTTCTTTGTCTAAAGAATTTGAAGCTCGGCCACAGTATCGTATGAAATATCCACCGCTAAGCTCAAAGAAGGCTAAACCTGATCAGAGGATTCACTTTCTAGATGACCCTTATCTTCCTGAATATACGCTTGAGAATTTCCCTCGATTACAGGCTTTTTTAGATGATCACCTTAGTCATAAGGCTGAGGTGTGTGCCGAACGAGCTAAATTGTTAACGCAATATTATCGTAAACATGGTTTTGAGTATTGTTTAGATCAATCGCCTGATGGCAAGAAACTTTCCTCCGAGGTGCGTCAGGCAAGAGCGTTTAAATATTTAATGTCGCATAAAAAACCTGTTATTCGGCACAATGATTTACTGGCTGGTACAAGCTCAAGCAACCCGATTGCTGGCAGTGTGGTTTATCCTGATGCGCAAGGCGTGATGATTTGGGGTGAATTGTTATCTATTGATAAGCGGAGTTTGATTCCATTTGATATTACTCAGGAAACTATAGATACCCTGCATTTTGATGTTTTTCCATTCTGGGCTAAACGAAATTTTAATGAATGGATGAGGGTGGAAAATGACTATCCAATATGCCAAAAAATCAATGAGCGATGGGTTGCGTATTTTGTTTGGAAGAGTATCGGGATTTCTCATACGATACCCGATATACCTCGTCTCCTAGAAAAAGGCACATTGGGAATAATTAAGGATATTGAAATACGTCTTGGTACAAAAGAGCCATTACTTCAAGCTGAAAAAGACGCGCTTCAAGCCATGTCGATTTGTCTTGAGGGTATCAATATCTATGCTCAAAATCTTGCTACACAATCTGAAACTTTAGCTCAAGAATCGAAGAGTACCCAGCAAAAGGATGAACTGTTAAGGCTAGCCGAAATTTGCCGTAAAGTGCCAATGCAGACTCCTGAAACACTTGATGAAGCATTTAATGCACTTTGGATTACTTGGGTTGGATTGCTTAATGAAAATGCAGATACCGGCTTGTCTGTTGGTCGTCTTGATCAATGGCTACAGCCATTTTTTGAGCGAGATATTAAAAAGCTTTCTAC
>TARA_R110001592_G_scaffold363362_1_pt1 | contig 12865 bp, 10 predicted proteins | sample TARA_R110001592 | Tara Oceans TARA_R110001592 (sample SAMEA4398387) | marine metagenome | biome: Polar Biome; feature: [SRF] surface water layer (ENVO:00010504); material: water (ENVO:00002006), including particulate matter (ENVO:01000060) such as... | depth 5 m
TAATTGGCGGCCGTAGGCAACGTGGGTTTGCCGGACGGTTACACCAAGACGCCCAATAGAGGAAGTGATGGCTGACATACGCCAGCGGGTGGAGCTCAACATTCCCGGTCTCTCTATAGAAACCTTACAGCTCATGGGAGATATTATTGGCGACCTAACAGCAGTACCACAACCCATAGAAGTGAAACTCTACAACAGCAACCCCAAATCGCTTGCCATAGCCGCAAATACCGTAATGGATACACTGCAAAATATTAGCGGTGTAGTCGAAGTGCAGATTTCTGATCGTATCTCCGGCGATGCCATCGTGGTGACGTTAGATCGCCGCCGCGTTGCTCTAGAAAATATGGATCCATCTCAGGTTACCGCGCAAGTCAAATCACTTATGAACGGAAGTGTCACTGGCGAGATTCAAGCCGGTGAGCGCAGCATTGGCATCAAAGTGTGGCAAGCCGAATCGATGCGGCAACGAATTATTGACCTAGGAAATACCAAAGTACGATCCAACGACGGCCATCTGATTCCTCTTAAACGAATCGCATCTATCGATATTATCCAAGGGCAATCCCAAATTAGTCGAGAAAACCTCCAAACCATGACAGCCGTGACGGCGCGACTCGATGGCCGAGATATGGGCTCTGCAATGAAGGAAATCACAACGAAAATGCAGGGAATAATTTTACCTCCTGGCGTGCGCTATGAATTTGGTGGACTCTTTCTTGAGCAACAAAAGTCCTTCCGCGATCTCATTGCGGTATTCATCGCAGCGTTTATCCTTTCTGGTTTGCTTTTGCTGTTTCTGTTTAAAGATTTCACCCAAACAGCTTCGATACTTGGCGTGGTATTACTCTCCGTCACTGGCGTACTCGGTGGCTTAGTCATCACTGGAACCGAACTAAATATAGCGGCCTTGATGGGCGTCACAATGGTCATCGGCATAATCGCGGAGCTAGGTGTATTTTACTTTGCAGAACTGCCAGGCACCGATATTGAGCACGCTCACCGCATAGCCGCTGGTCGCGCCAGATTGCGACCAATTTTCATGTCGGCGAGCATCGCTATTCTGGCCTTAGCACCGCTTGCCTTACAGTTTGGTCAAGGGTCTGCGCTTTTAGCACCAATGGCGGTCGCCATCATATCCGGCCTCTTAGTTGGTGCGCCACTTGTATTAGTTGCGGCACCGCTACTTCACAGCGCAATGCAGATCGCGAGAAACACCTAAAACCGAGTATTGCAATGAAAAAGAAGTCTGGACGCATACGCATAAATGTATAGATAAAGTTAGTCTAAAATTTCTCGTTTTCTTCAAGAATACCTAAGAAACAATCACTATGATGAAGATTAATACATCATACAATTAGGTATACAGAGAAATGCTAACGAATAAACTATGGCACGCTCTATGTTACTTTACCTTGCTATCCAGCTACACCGCATATGCATCTGAAATAGCTGGAAAAGAATCCATCGAGACATGTGGCCAAATCGATACTGAGCGTCACAGCGAGCGAACAGACGTCAACTTCAAAGATACTGACATAGATTATGGTAGTGCGACCGTTGGAAAAATCGACATCGATGCCAGTCCCATTTTCGATGAAAACAACCCCGACGAAAACAATTGGGTATTTCGACTCGTAAACCGCTTACACGTAAAAACCAAAGCCGGAGTCATCAAAGATGACTTGCTATTTAAGCCCGGCGACAATCTACAAGACGTGTCCATATCGGCAAGTGAACGCACACTCAATACTCGCCGATACCTTACTAATGCAAAGATTTCTCCTGCTCCTCCTTGCAATGGCGTTTCAAATGTCACAGTAAGTACCAGAGATGTATGGACATTAAAACCCAAATTGAGCTTATCTCGCTCTGGCGGTAACAATAATAGCAGTGCCGGCTTTGAAGACTCGAACTTCTTTGGTACTGGCAAAAGCGTATCAATAATGCGTTTCAACAATGACCAACGTTCTGGTCAAGTATATAGTTACTACGACCCAAATACCGGCGCATACAAAAGTGCATTAAAACTTCGATACTCGGACAACTCCGATGGCATAGAAAAGAAATTTCAGCTCTACCGTGATTTCTTAGACATCAGTACTGACTGGAGTGGCGGAATCTTCTACGGTGACAAAAGTGAAGTCGCGTCGGTTTATGATCTAGGAAAGAAAGTTTTCAACTACGAGCAGCAGAGTAAATCTGCGTCTGTATTTTATGGTCGGCGATTAGATTCTGCATCTGTCGATAACGAATATGCGAGACGTATTATCTTCGGCATAACGTCAAGCGCTGATACGTTCACTCCCGATACCATAGTCCCTAATAGTAGTTTTTACTTACCGACGGATAGAGACGAAAACATTGCATGGATAGAGTACCAAAAAGAAATAGATGACTACATTTCAACAACGAACGTCCAACAAATTAACCGTCCAGAATACTTTAACCTCGGTGGAAAATTCACTGCTCGGCTGGGTTACTCTAATTCTAATATTAGCAGCGACTTTAATGCCTACCTTCTCGATATTGAAGATAGCTACGCATACAAACTAAAAGACAATCATCTAATTATAGGTTCTACAAAACTCACCGGTAGATACACCGACTCCGGTCTACTTAATAGTGCTATTGAAGGTGATGTATCGTACTACTGGAAAAACATCGAGCGTGGCCAGTTTTTTGCAAAATTATCTGGGTTGAAGGGCTACAACTTGTACCAAGATACCATCATCGAACTTGGCGGCGACACTGGCCTACGAGGCTACCCATCACACTATCAGTCAGGAGATAAGAATATTTTGTTCACCATGGAACAACATTTCTTTGGCAACACTGAATGGCTATCGCTCTTTTATGCCGGTGCAGCAGTCTTTTTTGATGCCGGGTCAGCATGGGGCACAACTAGTAATTCACCCGATTGGGTAAAAGACGTTGGTGTCGGTCTTAGGTTCTCTGGCACGAGAAACGGCAGTAGAGAAGAAGGTGAACATAATGTGTTACACATGGATATTGTAGCGCCCCTAGATGGTAGCAGTGATATTTCGAGCTACCAGTTCAGAGTAAAGACAGAAAAGCGTTTTTGATAGCCACCACCCTACTACCATCATCTGACCTGTCAACTGTTGAAAGTGCAAGCCCTAGTTGTGAGAAAATAACCACAGAGAAACTCTCTCCGCCTAGCTCATAGTTAGGGCGGGCGTATCTGGCGATTGGCTCTATTCTATATTAAATCCCGAATCATTACGGAATACCTAAAAGTTATTCGTAATAAAACTGTCATGTTCAGAGTAGTAGAGCATGCTTAGTGGCAATATCGTTGTGGCAGCGTTGCAAGATTGGGTATCCCAGTAATTAATGAGATCACTTTTAGCGCAAAGGCACGAGTTGGTTTCCCGCTGGTACCCGCTGATGTCCCGCCGTTTCAGCGACAGTGAGGTATGGATAGTCAGATGAGCGTCGTGAATTGTTCTCGTTTAATCCGTAGCCAAAGTTGAGGCGTCGACAGATTCTGAGGATCGAGCTTGTTTTGGATGCTCGTATAGGCGGTGAGGAGTTACTATCAGCGCGATGCAATTAGCTACGAGCCAACACAGAATCATTGAAATTAATGTGTGGCTGAAGAAATGGTGGCCGAGAAGCATTTTATACATACCCATTGTCCAACCCACTGATAGCGCCAAGGCCACCATTTGGCGGCGGCGACGTATGGATTGAGGTAAAAAATACAACGCCAACAGCGCAAAGCCTCCGCTAGCGTGTCCCGCAGGAAAACAGCGTTGCTGCTTGGCCGGCTTTTTACCGTCTGGGTAGCGCTCAAACAATCTAGTGTATGGGGTATCGCCACCGTATTGAGTGAGCGCATAAGGGCAGGCAACATTCGTGGAGCCTTTCAAGGATGATACCACTGAAGGGCCTAGCGGTAGAGTGAGCATTACGATTAGCAAACCGCTGTGGTATTTCTGAACTAAAGCGTGTTTCCGGAAAAATAATAAGCTGGCCAAAATCGAAATTTCAAGAAGTACCAAGCCTTTTTTGGGAGCATCGTAGAGCAATATATGCCGCCAGGGATTGCCTTCGATACTCAATAACCAGCTTTGCCGACTAAAATCATAAAAAAGACTCTGTATCCACAAATCCAAATCACTGAATTCAAAATACAGCGTGACAAAAAAAATAGCTAACAGAGAATATAGGATTTGTTTAGCTGGAGACATTGTGGATTCCTTCGTCGTCTTCATCATTTACCGTCGAAGTAAAAGATACTTTTATTTCAGTGCTCATTGGGCTTTGGCTTCTAATACTTTAAAGCAACTAGTAAGACTTGATGGATTGAAGTATAACGATTAAAGCTTAATATCTACTGAGGAGTAATTAGAATACTCAAAATTAATAGCGCCCGGAGTTCACCTTCTAAATCAATTCATGGTCTGAATCACGGTTATTGACTTTTGTACATTGAGATCGCCAAATTTAATGGTTTAAATCCATCACAGCAGCTTTTCAATCAGCAGGCAAGCCAGCTCATACCTTCTATGCCAAGCTAGAATCCTACCGTTTTCAATTGACGCGAGTAACATCGCAGCGCCACCTTAAGTAAATATTAAGAATTGAGTTATATTATGATATTCATCATATATTATTGTGTGCGCGCGAAGCTCTAAGCACGTTGCATTGCATAGTTAAAGCCTTAGTTCTCTAAAGTCGTAATTGACAGCCACCCAAGGAAAGTAACACGCTATGCCAACCGCAAGATTAGGAGATATGTAGTTCATGAAACTGCTTATAATTGAAGACTCCCCTCGCCTGTCTAAAACACTTGAAACGGGCTTTTCCAACATGGGGTTTGTCGTCGATTGCGCGCAAAACGGCAAAGATGGCCTCGCCTACGCATTAACCGAAGACTATGCGGCAATAATTTTAGATTTAATGCTACCAGACATTGATGGATTAACGATTCTTCGTGAGATACGCCGAAAATCCATCTTCTGCAACATCCTCATTCTATCTGCCAAAGATGATATAGATGATCGGGTGGAAGGTTTGAACGCCGGGGCAGACGACTACTTATGCAAGCCATTTTCGTTTAAAGAACTCCACGCCCGAATCAATACTTTGATCCGTAGAAAGAGCAATATAAAATCTGACACCGTTTATTTACTCGATGGATGTGTAGTGCTCAACCTTGCCTTAAAAACCCTCAAGGTTGATGATATCGACATTAAGCTAACTAAAAATGAATACTCCATTATTGAAATGCTTGCGTTGAACCAAGGGCGAACGATTACGTATAGCCAGATCGAGCAACAAACCCATGACAGCGCAACCTCAATAAGCCGTAATTCAATTGAAGTTCATGTATCGGCGTTACGAAAGAAGCTTAAGTCGCAGAATGTTAGCAACCTAATTAAAACCCAGCGCAGTTTCGGCTATTACATCGAATAGCACCTTAGAATCTGCATACCCAGCGTATTCATTGGCAAAGTTGTAAAAAAAGGATAGGATCATAAGCACTTCATCTATGATATTGAGCCAATCTAAGTTGCAACACCATGTATTCACTTGAAAAGAAAATTGCCAACCGAACGCTTATTGTCATAGCAATTATGATGCTCTGCATCGCCATTATCATTGATCAAATCCTTTCGAAGTGGCTAATACACGAATTTGATATTAATTTGCATACTAAATCCGGCGTACTAATCACGCTCGTCAAGGATTACGGCAGCCATGTTGAATTTGATTTTGCTGATGAATTTCTATCGGAGTTTGAGCGCGATATAAATCCTGAGTACTTCCAGATTTGGAATGGCGACGGCAGTGTGTTTGAGCGATCAAGAAAATTGCATGACCAAGACCTTAAATTATTCCCCATAGATGGGAAAAAAAGCCAGTTCCACAATACTGTCTTAGTTGATGGACGCCGCGGCCGCCAGATTCAAACGACATTTATCCCCCAAATACCCGACCCTGAACAAAGAACACCTGAAAATCTAGCCAAACAACAGCCCATGACCTTAAGTACAAGCCGCGAGATTGAGTCATTACATGATCTCCAGATGCTGGTCAGATTTGCATTATTGATTGGCTGGGTCATAATCACCTTATCTACCAATTTACTAATACGCCAAATCATCCGTCGTGGCTTAAAGCCAATACAAACCTTAAGTAAAGCGATCTCAGAAGTGCGCTCACACAAGCGTGATGGTGACGTATCTTTGCCACACTGTCCCAAAGAACTTCTCCAACTACAGGATGATTTCAACCATATGCTTAGCCGCTTACACAGTAGCTTTGAGCGGGAGAAAGCCTTCTCTGCCAATGTGTCGCATGAACTCAAAACACCGATTTCTGAGCTTCGTCTCCTCGCAGAAGTGGCGCTAATGACATCCCAAAACACTTCTTTAGCAAAGATCACTGAAAATTATAATGATACCCTCGACATCGCGCTTCACATGCAGTCCATAACCGAAAACATGCTTTTGTTGTCTCGCTACGATGGTGTGAAAAACACTTTGGACGACAAAATCAATGTAAATCATTTAGTCTCTGATTTAATCAACGCGCACTCAAAAAGCAAACCGGATAGCCAGGCTAGCTGGGAGGTCGACATACAGGCCGACATCATCATTCAAAGCAGCTTTACTGAATTCAATGTTATATTGCAAAATCTACTTCAAAATGCGGTTGAGTACTCCGCCAAAGACAGCACAATCTACTGCAAGTGGGTATCACACAGCGACAATCGCTCGGGCAAATTGATTATAAGCAATTACTCGCACGACCTTGATCATGACGACATACCTAAGCTATTTGACCGGCTGTGGCGAAAAGACAAAGCTCGGGCACCATCAAATCACTCGGGCTTGGGCATGTCGATAATAGAAGCACTCTGCTTATACCTAAACATCACGGTTACTGCGCAGCTCGATGACGATAACATGCTGCACATAACGCTTGATGACATCCCCTTATCGAGGCCCAGTTAGCGCTAGCCCCCGTAGCGCCCGACAATGACACCGCCCCATACCAGCACACACACAATGAGACTTAGGGTTACAGCGGCGGACGCAGTGTCTTTTGCCAAGCCGGAGAGCTGGTGAAAGTCAGTACCAATTCTATCCACTGCGGCTTCTATTGCGGTATTTAGCAGCTCAACGATAAGTACAAATAGGACAGCGACAATTAGTGCCACGCTTTCGATGATTGTGATGTCCAGCATTAGTGCAATGGGAACAAGTATTGCTGCCAAGATCACTTCCTGCCGAAAAGCCGCTTCATTTATGAGGTTATATCGCATCCCCACATAGGAATTCTTCCCCGCGTATAGAATACGCTTCAACCCTGTATACGTTTCGATTTCCAAGTACTTAACCTCTTTCTATAAAATCATTCAACAATAACACCAGCTAGTCAGATGGATTTTTTACTCGATGTGCATGGCCCAAGGATATTTAGTGATTCATTCCTCACACTAGTTTGAATGTCTAGCATGCCAAGTACCGAGCTAAACACATTGTCATGGGAATATGTCGAACCTGACTTGGCAGCTAAACAATCACGGTCGATGCCGAATCGACTCGCGTAGCTATCACCAAGCCACATTAACATTGGCACTTTAGTCTGCTCATCTGGCGCCATAAAATAGGGGGCGCCATGCAAATACATGCCGCTCTCCCCCAGCGACTCACCGTGGTCAGACACATAAATCATTGCGGTATCAAAGTCACTGGAAAGTACTTGGAGGCGATCAATCAGTTTAGAAACAAATAGATCGGTATACGCTATGGAGTTGTCATAAGCATTGACGATCTCTTCTCTCGTACAATCCTGCAATTGATTCGTCCGACACTCGGGGAGGTAGGCTTTACTGCCCTCAGGCGAGCGTTTGTAGTACGCAGGGCCATGGCTCCCCGATTGGTGTAACACAATAATTTTATCTGTCAGGAGAGGGCTATCGAGCGCACCCAACAAGGCTTCGTCATAGCAATTGTCGCCATCGCAGAATTTCCCACCAGATACCACATGACTAAAGTCGATATTCTCACACACCCCTTTACAACCGCTATTATTGTCAACCCAAGCCAAGTTCAATGGGAGCTTATCCAGCACGTCCAGTAAGTTCTCCCTGCTGCTCGCATCCCCGCGCGAGAAATCCTGTCGCGACAAACTTGAGAACATACATGGTAGTGACACTGCAGTTGATGTACCGCAAGAATCCACATCGGAGTAATAGATAATATTTTTGTTCTTAAGGTGCTTATTGGTGTCTCTATGATAACCAGATAACGAGAAATTTTGTGCTCGTGCCGTTTCACCCACCACCAGTACCATTAGTACCGGTTTCGGTTTGATACTCGACGTTACCCCCCAAGCGGGCCCCAGCACTGCATCAGCACCAATAATAGTAATCTCTCCACCGCTCGAACTCCCCTCAACCGCATCAGCAAGTACTTTCATTGATCCATAGACAAAGTTACCCGGCACCAGCAAGTACCGAATTTCCTTGTTATTCCGCATGACAGAAGCAAATGTTTGCATACTCGGGAATATTATTGCTACTGCTAGCATAAGGCCGATTATCGGAAATAAAATTTTCTTAACAAGCCCACGCATTGTGTTTTCGAGGTCTATACGCATATAAAAAATAACTATAGACGGGCCGATACCCAGCACAAAAATATAGGCGATAAACTTGTAGCTCAACAAGTCCATCATTTCATTTTTATCAGTTGCGAATACATTGACGATCATCTCAGCATCAATATAGATGCCATACTGAGATATATAGTACGCGGACGCTGAGGAACACAGAAAAATACCTGATATCAAAATGCGCGGGTATGGCGCGAGGCTCGCTAAGCTCATCACCAAATAACTGATAGATACGACTAAGACAAAAAATCCAACATAGACAAACATAGAGGACACAGACAGTTCGCCAATCACTTGACTTAGCCTTGTCCATAATGGGACGTTGTAGATCAATGCCATTGCAATTGCAATAAAGACACTTACTTTATGAATGCTAAGTGACTTTACGTTATTCGTATTAACGAGACTTTTTACTAACGCGACAGGTGTTGCGTACTTCAACATTACTAATCTACCCACAAATACTTTGGAGGTAGCTTATTCATCGGGCCTTAAGATCAACTGAAGGCCAGCCAACTATTTCTATGCCTAATAGCTGATTAATTATCTCTTAAGCATATATTAAGATTGCGGCGCTATACTCTTTTCATTGTTCATTGAGAGATAGTATTTATGTTAATTCGCAACAAACACCGGATGCTCGCGCACTTACTCACTTATGCCACTTTCTATCTATTGATTGGCTGCTCAAGTAACGTCACATCATTTTATGATAATTTCAAGAATCAAAAAAATTCCAATCATCAAAGCACGTTTAAAAAAGTCAGTATCCATATGGAACATAACGCGAGCGACAATGACACCGAAATTGTAATCTCGGCGAAAGGCAATGACACAGGCCTTAAAAACCTCTGGCTTCGAAACCCAGAAGATACTGAGCTTCTTCACATCAGTGCAGATAACCAAAACCTAGGCTTACGCGAAATCGATCTCGAAACCCCCGAGCCTGATGATGCGACGCTCATTAAGCAGCAATATCCAGAAGGGCAATACACCTTTATTGGCCAAACCGTTGACAATAAGTGGCTTTTCTCCACAACGACACTATCACACAGCCTTCCTTCCAAAATAGCACTATCCATTGCTACAAAGTCTTCTTCGGAGCAGGCCCTTGGGGATGAGATTATTATGACGTGGCCGAAACAAACTAATGTCGCCGCGTACTACATCGAAGTAGAAAACAAATCAAAATCCAATCGAATTCACATCGCCCTACCTCCATCGGCATCAACATTTGCTATTCCACGCCACTGGTTTGCAGGAGATACCTCCTACAGCTTCAGCATTCAGGCTAAGAACCATGACGGTAATGTGACGACGACTGAAGTGTCTAAGAATATTGGAAAGATGTGAGTGTAATGTATTAAATTTTGGCATTTTGCGTGTATAAATTATTCAGCAGCGCGAATTACGCAATCTAGAGACCAAAGCGCTATACTGATTTACATACATTTTCCGCTCAGGGCAATACGTGCGTGCCATCTTGTAAATCATTAAAGCCTATTTTACCTCTGCTTTTAGCCTCATTGCCCAGCACCAGTTTTAGCAAGGACTGGGCTATTGACGGGATACTTGATGAAAAGGAGTGGGCGACTGCATACAGCCAATCCGGCTTCCGGCTAACTACTCCATATACCCTACTTCCTTCAAATGACCGCACAAAAGCGATGTTGTACGCTGATGAAATTGGCTTACACGTTGGGTTCGTTAACCAACAAAGCAGCCCCAGCCCTACATTTATCTCATTAAAAGATGAAGCGCTCCGTGCGGACTACAATGAGATTATCGTCGATTTTGATGGATTGGGGATACGCGCATTTGGCTTTAGAGTCAGCAATGCCAATTCCAGTCAAGACTCTGTCTGGAGCGATGAAAACCGAGAAGACACTGACTGGAACGGCAATTGGCAGCACGCCACGCATCAAGAGAATGGACAATGGACAAGCGAAATCCTCATCCCATGGTCAGTTGCCAGCAACTATAATCAGGATATTGAATCCATAAAGGTCTATTTTTCGAATTGGAATCAAGCAAAACAACACCGGCAGTCCTACCCCGCCATTGATCGTAACAAACAAACATTCCTCAGTGACTTTACTCGCGTGCCACTTAGTCCCCACGACAGCGCAGCACTCGATATATACCCGTATTTTAGCGCTGCGAAGGACTTTGTTCGGGGCAACGACGTCTCCACAACATCAGGTGTCGATATCTTTTGGAAGCCCAACAATAGTGCCCAGCTGGATCTGTCAGTCAATCCCGATTTTGGCCAGGTGGAAAGTAACGAGATTGTTGTCAATTTAACGGCGATTGAAACCTTTAATGAAGAAAAAAGACCCTTTTTCCGGCAAAACCATGACCTATTCGACCTACAAGGCCCGGAGTCATTGCGCTTAATCCACACGCCAAGAATAGGCGGGAAAATTGAAGGCAGCACGTCTACACCGGAAATTGCGGGTGCGGCGAGGTATACCCAACTTTTTCAAAACTACGATTTCGGGCTAATGCTCGCGACGGAAGAAGATGGCGAACCAATAGATGGGCGTGATTTCGTAGCCGCACGCCTTCGCCGCAAAAGTGACAATTATCTCATTGGTGGCTTACTGAGTTATGTACATCAGCCTTTTGATAACAGCGACGCCACAGTCGCCGCATTCGATCTAAGCACTACGCTAAACGAATACCTACGCCTAAGCTCTCAACTCATCCACTCCTCCATAGACCGCGATGGCGAGCCACGCCAAGAGGGTCTAGGTAGTTGGCTATCGCTTGAGCATGAGATCAATGATCATTGGGAGCATGAGGTAACTGTATTTCATTACGGTCGAGACCTCGAACTCAACGATTTTGGCTATGTTAAGCGCGTCAATAGAGAGCAGTTGGAATACAGCAACCAATACGAAGTTAGCGAATTAGACAGCCAGCATATCGAATTCATCGTCATCGAAACTGAGTTGGAATATCGCACCACGGCAGATCAGCAGCGTTTACCGACACAACTTGGCGCCTCTCTAGAATTGAATTCTCCCCACTCAGGCAAGCTCTATTTCAGCACTGAGTACAACACCAGTGGTATTGACGACATCATAAACCCCGATGGATTTTCACCGCGGCTTAGCCGATTTTATGAAATGAATATTGAGTATATTGATGAAACCCAAGATCGATTGCACTACGAACTCAGTGTAGGCAGCGGTAAGGCAGGTCTATTGGGATCGTTTAAGCAAATTGAGTTTGCCCCTGACGTCAGAATTTCCGAAACATTCAACATCGGCGCTTCAGCCACTTATAAGGAAAGTGATAGCTGGCTAATATTGCTCGATACAAATCGTCTCGGCGATTACAGCAGCCAAGAACTTGAGTTAGGTTTAAACCTCACGTTGCAATCCGGCCCCCACGAACTGCGCTGGAAAACAGAAGCTATCTCGATTAATGCGGCGAACAATACCAATTACATCATCGATGAAAACGGGCAACTGACTGCGGATGGACGTGACCAAAACTTATTTATTAGTGAATTCGCCACCCAAATTCGCTATCGATACGATCTTGGCAATCAATCAGAAATTTACATTGTGTATGCGCGCGGTGGCGAAGCTGAAGAGGACGAACTGCGTCCAGCGTCGATTCGTAGTTTCAACTCAGCGATTAGCAAGGAGAACGCGGAACGACTACTATTCAAGATTAAACTGCACTACTGAATTGCATTTAGGGGCGGGATTCATGGCCGGTCAAACTGTTATCCAATAGCCGAATAAAGCGAGAGGTCACATAGCTTCCAAGGCAGATCAGATTACATGAGTTCATGAGTAATGACATGGCGGTGGCTTAATTTAGCTTACGGGCAATTAAGGCGCCAGTCACCCCATCAAAACTACACCAGCCTCCCACACAATCCCCTCGAGTAAAACGCACTGCATTTGAGTCGTTCCTTAAGCGTTGTAGAATAGTAGCAGCCAGCGCATGAAAAAATACGCCGCAATGACCCAGATAACGATACAAAACGCGGCGGCACCATAACTCACCGGCTTATTCGCCGATTGTGCCGCTTTTAATTGAGCAGCTTCCATTACTTTAGGTGGCGTAAATCGGATAACAAGGGCCAAGCCAAGGGGAACAATAATAAGATCATCTAAATACCCTATAACGGGGATAAAGTCAGGAATCAGATCTATCGGACTAAGTGCATACGCCGCCACGATGATGGCAA
>TARA_R110001592_G_scaffold219332_1_pt1 | contig 12856 bp, 6 predicted proteins | sample TARA_R110001592 | Tara Oceans TARA_R110001592 (sample SAMEA4398387) | marine metagenome | biome: Polar Biome; feature: [SRF] surface water layer (ENVO:00010504); material: water (ENVO:00002006), including particulate matter (ENVO:01000060) such as... | depth 5 m
TCTCCTTTAAAATAAAGTTCTTTTCTTAGTTCCTGTAGGAAGTTTTCAAATACGTCTTTATTTCCTTGCTCTCCAAGGTCTCCCATTCCGAAAAACGGATCATTATCCATTGCTTCAGACTCTATCTTTTTCCCATCAGGCAAGGTGTAGCTTAATTTCATAAATAATGGATCATCACCCACTGTTGTTTTTTCTATATCTAAATTGTCAATATCTTTCAAGTCTAAAATGCCAGTGTTTAAAGCAATATCCTTGGTGTAGGTAAGCTTATCTCCTAAATTTTTACTCGTGATAAAACTTTTAAAAGAATAATCGCTTGGAGTTGTTCTTCCTTTTTCAGTTATTTTTTGAGTAAAGTCTGCTTCATCTATAACAATTACCTCGTCTCTTGCTACTTTTTTCCTGTCTTCTTGCTTTAGTATATTACCTTCTTTATCTACGTAACTATTATAATCTTTATCAAATAACTCATCAATTTCTGCTTGATCTAAATCAGGGTTCATTAATCTAGCAATTGCTTTCTGACCTTCTTTGTCGGTGGTTGAATAAGTTTCAGTTCCACCTGGAGTTTTATCTGTTCCTTTTAGATTAACAACTAATTCGGTCCCGTTTTTACTATAAACAGCGTCCACTACTTTAGGGTTAGCTATAATACGAGAAGCATCTTTAGCATCAAACGATTCTAATAACTGAGTATAAGGCTTGTAATCAGGTTCTGTAGAAGTGTCCCCAGTCTTTGGTTTTTTAATTCTGGCTAACTTTAATTTGTTCTTTTCAGCAGCTATTTTAGCCCTTTTAGCTTCTTCTAATTTTGCCTCCTCTAAATCTAGCTTCTCTCTATCTAAATTTTCTTTTAAATAAACTTCTTCAAAACCTAACTGAGTATCAGCTATTGCTTTAGACTTCTCTCTTAATTTTTTCTTTTGGGCATCTGTTAGTTGAGCGCCAAAGTTTCCATCACTTTCTTGAACCATTAAAACACCATCTTCAGCATCTCTTCCTTCAAATCTACCTCCTTTATCTAAATCTCCTTTTTGATAAGGAAAGTACTTTTGATTTTTATCATTTAATATGTTGTCTGCTAAATTACTAGCTACTTGATTAGGTGGTCCGGTTAAAACTGTGTTATATATGCCATCTATCAAATTGTTGTAATCTTGAAGTAGTTTAGGATCTCTTTCCGCTAATCTTTTTGATATTCCTTCTACAGATTCTATTGGTGCATCTCCTATAACACTTTTAAAATCTCCAGCCTTATCAGTAATGCTTTTAATGGTTGCTTGTAAATCTTGCCTATTTATTAATTGAGCATTAACGTTATTAAGCTGATTCATGTTTATTATTTCGCTCTTAATAGGTTTTCCGTCTTTACCTGTAGTAACAGAAAATAACGCACCACTACTTGCTTGAGGAACAAGTTGTTTATTTTTAAAGTCTGCTGCCCTTGCAAATCTTTCTGCACTAAATCCTTCAAGAGTAGACCCAGTTTTATCGCTTTGCCTGGTATTGAATACTTCTAGGTTTTTTTCGAAGCCGTTAGAAAACTCTCCAAATTGCTTCCAATCGTTAGTAACTCTATTCATCAGCATCCTGTACTGAGTTGAATTAATTTCATTTCTGTGAAGTTTTTTTGTATACTCCATCATTAATCCTCTATTAGACTCTACACCTCTTGACACATAATCTGTAAAATCTTGACTTACTCCTGTTGTAAAATCATTAATAGCAGCTTCTGTTTCTTGCTGAATGTTTAAATCTGCTTCTCTCTGCTTTACTCTCTTATCTACCTGACCAACAAGATCAGTTTCCACTTCTCCTAATACAGTGTTCCAATCCGTTGCTTTGGGAGCTACATAACCTGCGTATTCTATAATTTTACTACTCATAAAGTTATTGGTATTGAGGTAAAGTTCTTTGGTCTACAGGCACGTTATCCATTCCAAAAACTCTAAATTCTGGCGCTATATAAAGAGCGTTATTAGGATCGTATTGAGGCGTATACCTAGGGTCGTTTGGACTTATGTTATATCCAGAAGGGTCGTTTGATTGTAATGCAGATACTGGAGATGCAGCATTTAATGAATTAAGATTAGGAGTAGTGCTTAACGCAGTTATATCTGCTGATCCAGGGACAACACTTGAGACTGAACCTCCCCCTTGCGACATACTCAAACCGCTAATATCAACTCCTGAAGTAGGGTCTACTGCTGGTGGAGGTGTTGATGGAGGTTGTAATGTTACACCTGGCGCTACTGAAACTTCATTTCCCATTGCATCTGTTTGAATAGTAGTTCCTTCCGGAATACCGCCACCACTACCACCAGAATATAATGCAGAAGCTTGAATTCCTCCAGAAACAATTCCTCCTGCAGCACTCATCATATCTGAATTAGCTTGTGCTATTTGGTTTCCAGCAGCAGTAGCCGCCCCTTGAGCTCCGGCTAGTCTTTGATACTGCAACTGTAAATCTTTTTTCTCATTCATTATACCTATTCTCTGTTCTTCTGAAAGAAACTTATCATCTAGCTTTAATTGTATGTCATCTAATCTAGCGGCTATTTTTGCCGATGCATCTGTTACTCCTTGCTGTATCCTTCCTGTACCACCAATAACTGCTCTTTGGCCACCCTCTCTAGCGGCTTCAACAGCGGACTGAGCTGATCTTTGAACTTGCTCCATTTGAAGCTTAGTTCCTGTAGTAGGAGCTTGTAAAGCCTCGTATCTGTTAATGAACTTTCTTTTTTCAATATCTTTCCCTAGTTTTATAGCTTCAGCAGTAGCATCCTCTAAAGCACCCTTTGCTAGTTGTTTCTGTTGATAAGCAGTTCCTAGCTTCATTAATCCCATTACAATTGGAATGGCAGCTGGGCCTATTGCTAGAAAAGAATCTACAAACCCAAGAGAGAAAATGCAATCAAATAAGTATATATTTAATATAGCTAAAAAACAGTGATATAAAAAAACGAAATAAGTTTTAATTCTGGACATAAAATTCACTTTACCACAAAGATACTAAATTAAGGATAACTCTTAAATATTTCACTACTGACTGCAAACAACTCTGTTTTCGTTTGGTCGGAATTAGTCAACGTTACTTCATTGTAGTGACCTCTAAGACCATAAGACTCAGCAACACTACTCTTTACAGCAAAAATAAAATCGCCAGCCACAGGAGTGTTAGTAGGGTTTGTAACGGTTATGAAGCCACTTCCAAATACATCCGATTCAGATATAGTTCCAATAGAGCCCATTTCGTTTACAACTCCTGCATTTGTAAAATAAGCAATGTCTCCTATGTCAACTAAGGGGTTGAGTTGTTGTGTGGATTGAAAAGCAAACGTAATAGTTAAAACGTTACCAATTGCTACTACAGTTGAGTTAGATCCTATTCCTTGAGTTGATATTTGAGAAAAGTCTACGTTTGCACCTGTTTCTACAGTTCTTCTTATGTTAGCAAAAAACGAACCTTCTTTAGGTACGAAATAAGCTGATTCTATTTGACCAACGTGTAAGTCACTTATCATATCTGCCTTCCAACTTTTAGTGCCTTCTAACTCAATTGTTTTAAACATCTTAGTTTCAATAGGACCATCATTAAATACAAATGTAACTACAGAAGGATTAACAGAGTCAGCTGCGTAGTATTGATTTCTAGTAGTGTTACTATGGTGTTTCCAGGGTTTTCCTTGATAAAACGTATAAAAATTACTATTCATACCCACCATCCATTCTGGAATGAAAGAGTGAAAAGAAGTCCATCCTTTAATTGAAGGCCCGTATGTTAATGTTTCTTCTGCCATTTTATTTATTTATGAAGGACATGTATATATTTCTACTATTACACCTCTATCGTCTATTAATAAAGCTGTTCCATTGCCAGTTCCTACTATATCCCAAGGTGCTTTATACCAAACGTATCCTCCTCTAAACACGTTAGTATTACTTGTACCCCCTTGACCCAAAATAGGTACTGTAACAATATCATTTACTTGTGGATAAACGGTAGAACCACTATGATAAAACAAAGTTGAATTTAATTGTCCTGCCGCAATATTACAGGTTAAAGCAGACGTTGTTCTAAATTGAGAACCGTCCATTTCAAATGTTCTTTGACCTTCTTCAGTTACGCTAATTGTTATAGTCGAGTTGGAGCTAGTTCCAAAACAATTTTGAGCATTAAACACCAGTGTAAAAGTCCCTGTTTCCGTAGGTGTTCCACTAATAACCCCTTCTTCTTGATTAAAGAATAAACCAGAGGGTAAATATTGAGTTGAACTAGTCCCCGAATTAATAAATGTAGTAGTACCAGATGTAGTTGAATAAGTAGTTCCAGTCACTTCAATAACTATAGTGTCATTTGGTTGAATAGAAGCAGACCTAGCTATACTTTGACAATCTGACCAGCTTATAGTTGCACCATCTGCACCAGCTGTTACTTGAAGCTCATTACAGGTTCCTACAACATTATAAAATATAGGGTCGTTTGTTGTTTGAATATTTATAGAATTAAATGTCCCTTGATTTATATTTATTGTTGAAGGTAAAGTTATTACAGGAACTACTGTTTCAGCACAAGCTGCACATAAATTTGTTGAATCTACCGTTCCGTCTCCCAAAACACTTAGATAATAATTTAAAGGAGCTGCTGGTGTTGAAGGGGAGGTGTTACTTCCATATCTATGGTATGCATCATCTCCTATTCTAGCTGTTCCATTAGGATTCTCATATAAAATATCTCCTGCTTCAGGTAATGGGTTCGAACCGTTATGATATTTAGTAGTACTTGGCAACGCCCCTGATCTACAAACATAGTTAGCGTCAGTAGTTACCAGTGATGAAGCAGAGTTTTCATAAGTAAATTCAGTAAGAGTAGGATTAGTGATATCCATTTTAGCTATTTTATTAATACCTTCTCCAGTTATATTATCACCTTCACCATAGTGTATTATCTCAGCATCGTAAATAGCAGTTTCTGTTGTTTTTAAAAAATCCAACGTTCCAGCATTAGTTGTAGCTGTAGCACCTGAAGAAGCTACTATAGTTCCATTTAACCTGATATTAAATATGTTTCCAGTTGCTCCTGTTCCAGAGACTGGAGTATAAGCCAAGGATATCCTACCTTCTTTATCTCCAAAATCTAACCTAGTTGTAGAATTTCCTGCAGAAGTATTAGTTTGGATTGGAATTGCAAATTCAGATGTTGCTCCAGCCGTTATTTTTCCCCTGTAATCTATTAAAGTATAAAAATGGTCAAATCCTGCTCTTAAAAAATTTGTAATAGTACCAGTCCAATTGTCTCCTGTTAATACAGGGGTTAACTCAACAGTACTAGGGTTAGCTATTATTTCTTCAGTTTGACTCTGTAAGTATTCAGTATTGGTAAGCAAATAGTACATTTTAGTACCTAATGATGGGTCAAAAGCATCCCTGTCAACTGCTCCTAATCTAGAAGCTGTTAAAGTCACGTTGTCTCCTGTAGATGGATTGCGTCCAAACCCTTCTATTCCTGTAGTACTTCCACTAATAAATGCTTCGGAATCATCTAACATCTGTTGATCAATTGAAGCAAATGCACCAGATGTATTAGATGTAAAATCATAAGTCAAGCTACCTGTTTGTCTATTTTCATTTGAAGAAATAGCTACTCTACCCGATTTATTTGTATTTCCTACCCCTATTACCCCTGTAGTCAACTTGCCCTGACCCGATTGAGTAAAGTCTACATTAGTTGTTGATGATCCACATCCAGCAATTTGTAGTTGAAAAAATCTATTTGATGTAGTAGTATTAGCTTGAAAAACCATAGTAACTATTTCACTTCTAGAATTACCGTAAGACGGACTTGAACCATTAAAAGTTATCCAATTCACCCCGCTCCCAGTGTCTATTGCTGTTATGGTCCAAGCTTTACTAGATGTTATTTCTAATGTTTCTGTAGACCCGTTTTTGCCTATTTGAGGAACAAAATTAGCAGAAAAAGAAAAGTTGCATGGGGGTGCTGGAGTATTGTTTGAAGATAAAACATATTGTTCCTTAAAAGGATCCATTGCCCCTATCTTTTGTGTAGTTAAGTTGTCTCTAAATAAATCCTTAAAATAATCATTCATCCCTAAATTAGATATTTCAAAAATACCATTTAAACCTAGTTGTAATACAGCTCCTCTTTTTGCGTCTGTAAAATACATGTTGTTACCCCAACTAGCAAAACTTTCTGGATTTTCACTAATCCCATATTCACCAGTGTAAGTTATTTGAGTTCCTAGTACTTGTGGTATAGAAGCCACGCTTCCTCCTCCTACGGAATCAGATAATAAGTTTTTACCAAACAAAACTCTAGATACTTTGTCTTCTTGAAATAAAACTAAATCAGTGTCACGAGAGTATAATTTTTGAATAGGTCCGTACTCTTTATTAACATCTTTAAAGTTAGCCAGTGACAAATTAAATTCATTAAGATTGTTAACGTTAGTGTATTCTGTAAATACGCCACTATAGGTTAAACTAGCTGGTAAATGTTCTTCACTATAATCTTCTATATCTGTACTAACCCTTGGGCTATATCTTAAAAATGCAGAATTAAATTGCCCTTTTATTCTAGTGGCTTCTACTCCATTTCCAAAAGAAAAACAGTTAAACGCAGAGTTTTGAGCTTCAGTAGTTGTGAAGTCCCCAACATTATATGAGTTTTGATTTAAACTTACTATTGCAGGGTTTCCATTATATTGACTCTGTTGGTTTGCTATATGAGCATTGTTTCCTTTGTCAATATTAAATGTATAAGGCATCTCGTAAAAAATACCAGTATCTACTTCAGTAGGTTTGGTTTCAAAAATAGGTGATCCCTTTTCATTTTGTACGATATTAAATTCACAACTTAGCTCCATCACTTTATAGCTACCATCTCCCACTGCACTATTACTACCAGAAGCCGTCTGTCCCTTTACTTGACTAGATCTAATAAAAGCTGCAACAGGATAATCAAAAGCAATTAGCTTCGCCCAACTTAGCCAATTACCACTACTGTTTAGATTAGGAGCTCCATTTGGACCGCTTGATAAAGCTTGTAAGAATACATCGTTGTTGTCATTAGTTCCAGCTGTAGCATCTACCCTGTAATTACTAGGAATACCTAAACTTCCATGATTTTGTGATACTCTTCTAAAAAATATTCTTGTTCCTCGGTTATTATCACTAGTGTCCTGGCAATTAACATGTCTAAAACTTTGCCATATATCTTCTTCATAAAACCACTCTTCTATATTTAGATATTTGTTATTTGCAAAAAATCTATTCTGACTAGTTTTTGTAGACGTTAAAGCTCCACCAACATATAAATTCTCTGTAATATTCATTTCAATTAAAGCTCCTGTTGCTATTCTTTTGTCTAAAGCTGGGTAGTCTCTACTGCCGCTAGGTAAAAGAGGAATCTGAGTTGGAGTATTTGATAACACATTTTGTTGATAACCTTCGTGACCGCCTCCGCCAGTAATGATAGATATAGCATCTCCAGCTGCAAGATCTCCTTGAGAATAAATGGATCCAAACTGTCCGGTTGAGGTGTTGTTATAAGAACCTGTTGGAGCTGTAGTCACCCCAAAGTTAGATAATCCGAATCTAGAGTGAACATTTATTATAAAATAATCCCTAACATTATATCCAGATTGTTTGTTAAATCGAAGATAAATTCCTAAATCATAAGCAGGGGTAGGAGTAGGCACACCAGGTGCACTTGGAGGATTATTTATTAAATAATTAGTACTTGAAGCATAGTAAAGAGATAGGTCAACATTTTCATACCATAGTTCATAAATACCATTACTAAAGTTTTCTACTTTAAAAGTTTCATTATCAGTAATAGTTATTTTTATTCTGGCATCTCTTTTAGCAAAAGTGTCAAATGGGGTTATTTTCCCGGATGGGCTAGGAGCTAAAAGTTGTATTCGATTATGAGTAGTAGACGCTCCATAAAAAACAGGAATATCTATTTGACCAATTGCATTCATTTGGCCATTAAAAGATGAACCTGCTCTAAAAAATGTTCCTTGGTCTACTATATATTGTCTATCTAAACTATGCTTCCCGTTCAGTTTTCCTCCAGCTAACCCCAGACCCACATATTTAGCGTCAAACACATCCGTTATTATATCTCCACCTGTATCCGATATCATAAAATATAATCCGCCAAACTCACCATTTCCTAAAAAATCATCGGGCTTTACTTCTACTTCTATTACCTTGTACTGCTTGTTTGAATTAGTAGCTATTCCATTTACCTGTTTCATGTATATAAAAGAGCCTACATCAACTTTATTTACCTCAGATCTATCAATCATAAAATAATAATCCGATCCATCTCTGTAAAATATTGTAGGAAAAATAGTGGAATAATTATCAGTAGTAGATTGTTTTAAATATATTCTGTATTTACTTGCAAACGCCGGGGGTTTATGATATATGTAGACTCTTAAATCATTAATTGTAGTTGAATTATCAGGAGATATATAGTTTGTATTTGATTGATCTGGTTGAGGCCCGTTAGGATTAGAAATATTAGGAGTTAAAACTGTAGACATTCTTCCATAATCATCTAAGTAAACTATACCAGCTTCGTAATCTCTATCGCTTTTAAAACTAGGTATTCCCGGACCAAAAGTACTTCCCTGTCTTGATGCTGTAATTAAATTAAAATCAATTGCTAAATCATCACCTAAAGAGTCATGTATATTGTATCCTTGAGTGTAATTACCATAAACAAGTCTGCTTCCAATTATTTCTTGTGACTGTGCTTTTCTTGGAACATTGTCAAACAGTCTAGTTACTTCGTCAGCACTAAGTATAGAATATATTTTGTTATTATTAAATGTTACATCTGAATTGCTATTACTAAGCCAATTATTTAATTTTTTATCAAAAGTTTCAATTACGTAAACTGATCCAGTAAACTCATCAAAAAACAAAAGTTGTACATCTGTTACTTGAACATCTCCTGTGTCTATATTTATCTTTACTTGATTAAATCCATTTATCATAGATGTAAATACATCTTCCGAATAGTTAACTGAAAATTCAGTTGGTGCAAATGCTGTTGCTGAAAAAGGTGACAACGAACTGAATTCATTATTTTCGTATTTCCATCTATAAGCAAATCTTATATACTTTTCACCAAGGTTATTTAATTGATTAATTAATGTTGAAGGAACAGATACTCCGGTAGTGTTTTCAAGAGTTAACGAAGGAGGGCTTAAAGGTGGTTTAACAATAACAGATATGTCATCTTCGGTAAATGCGTTGGCAGCATAATACTTAAGTATATTTAATCTTCTAGGTGGATTTAGATTGTCTGTCCAAAAAAGTAAGTCTCCAATAATATTTACTCCAGTTATTACGTATTCAGAATCAAACTTTAAAACTCTTCCAGCAGTATCTTTAAGGATTATAGCCGTTGAGTTTGCAGGTTCATTATACCTAAGTATGTAATCAAAGTTAGTGTCTTTAACAAACCAATAAAATTCTTCAGAAGCAGGATTAGCAATGGCCCCTATGGATTTAGCAGCAGAACTTAAATAACTTAAGTCACCTCCAACCTGAGTATTCCCCAACATGTTTTCAATGGAACCTACATTAGAATCTTCAGATGTTGATACGCCTATATTTTGGCCATCTCGATATTGTCCAGGGGGTATAAGACGCTCATCGAGGTCCTTGTTCATTATCCCCTTGGTGAATGTTCTTGTTAATTTCATTTAATCCATTTATCTCTTCCTCTTAAAGGCATCAAAAGTCTTCCAGGGTGCAAGTTGCTTAATCTAATTTTGGCGTTTCTAAGTTTAGCAGTTTTTTCTTTTCGAGCTCTTGTTATAATGTACTCTTGAATATTTAACTTGTTCTCTAAAAGCGCCCATCTAATATAAGCATATAAGTAATCTTCAGCTAGTTTATTAATAACTATTTGATTATCATCTCCATTTTCCATACCATCTGATATGTATTCTAAAACAACAAGTCTATTGCCCATTTCAGAGCTAAAGTTAATTACTCCACCTGCCTTGTCTATTCTAAAATTAGGATTTTGATTAGCTAGTTCTGTATTTAAACCATACTGACCTCCCATAGAAAAACCAAAGTACCATTCTCCATCACAACAATAACCTTCTTTATTATGATATGGGTGCCCAATGTTTAAATACAATGTAGGTCTAGTTCCTTTTATTCTTTGTAAATCTATAGTAGAGTTTTCTGGTCTTAAAGCGTTACCATTTATGTCAAATAATATCTCAGCGGTATGATCTTGCAAGTAAGCTGAAGAAAAATTAGTTTGAAAGTTTTCAATTAAAGGACGTAAAACTCCATTTTCATAAAGAGATATTCTTACATAATTAACGTAATCAGAAGGAAGTATATATTTTAAGTCATCAGTAACTTGTAGCTCTAATATTTTTATGTTTTTTAAAGCATCGTAGTTTATTTCTTGTATGCCTCTTTTAGCGTGAAATAATATATTATACCTAGTGACATTACTGACTAATTTATCATCTCCTGAATACATTAACTCAAAGTTGTTTACCACATCGGCTAGTGATACGTACTGATAATCTCCCCAGTTTGAATTCTTAGGAACAACATCGTCATTAGTATAATATTTTCTGTCAGTTATATAAGCCATTAAGATTCGGTTTTAATTTGTAGGATTTCTTCGCTTTTTTCAAAGTTAACTACCGCTTGCTCTCTAATACTTATTCCTGCGTATTCGCATATCTTAATAGTAATATCTATTGCATCTGAAAGTGGCAATTCAAAATCTTGGTAAGATGCGCTAGTAGGGTCAAATACTGGATCACCATCTGCACCGATAGTGGTATATGTCCATGCTGGAGTTTGAGGATATCTTACGTATGTTAATAAAACATCTGTAGTAATGCTTTGTGGGTAAACCTGGACTGTGTTAGCAGTAGGGCTAATAGGAGTAGTAATAGGTGCTGGACCAACTACATAAGCTGGATAAGAAGCGTTAGGAGATGTTAAATTAGAAGAAAGCAACTTTCCTATTTTATATTGAGATACTCTTTCTATTTCTGTATAAGTTATTGGAGCTGTTGTTGGAACTACTTCTAGTTTTAGTAAAGTATACCAATCGTTTGGTAATGTAAATGAACCAGTTGCTACATGAGTTAAAGCACTAGATACTGAAAAAGTATCCAAAACTTCTTTCATTTCTTTTACAATATCAGCGTAAGACTCCCCTGACATTCTTTGATTTTGTTTCTTTGTCCAATTAGCTAAGCTAAAAAAGTATCCTTCAAAGACCTCTAGTTGTGCTTGGTTTGCAAATAAATTAAATTCTTCTGGTGTTAAGTACCCGTTGTTGTTCTTGTTTAGTATGGATAGTACGGTATTTCTTACCTCGTTGATCATCGAAAGCTATTTGTCACAAAGATAAGCAAAAAAAAAGAGCCCCACTTGGAGACTCTTATAGTAATTGTTTATTTTACTTTCTTCTCAAGTAGCTCTAAAACTTCTATCCCTTCATCTGTTTTAAAATATGATATTAATGAACGCTTGTGGTCTTCGCCAAATGGAACAGTAATAATTCTTTTTTTGTTTTCTTTTAGATTGTAATAGATTTCTCTCTTTTGCTTTCTAAAATTAATTAACTGCTGGTCAAATGCTTTAGTAACTAATTCTTCTAGCTCTAAATCTGAATCATCTAACATTTCTAAAAACCCCTCTGGATCTTCTTTAGCGTATAGTAATACATCTCTTTTAAGCTCATTAGTTTTTACCCTGTCTACTTTAGATCCCATTAGTACCCTACCTATCATCTCTAATTTAGACAAAGGTAATTCCGAAGCAGCTTTTAAAGCGTCTATCTCTAAAGTCAGCAACTCTAAATCATCCACAGCATCACGATCTAAATCTACTTCTTCGTAAAGAGTTCCATTTAAAGGGTGAAGAGCTAAAAATTGTTGAAGTAGTGTATCTGTTCTTTTAGTGTTTAAGAATCCATCTTCAAATACAATAGGCTCTATTAATACATTTTTATCTTGTTCGTCTTCGAAAATAGACTTTTGGTTTTTGGCATATCTCATTGCCCTGTTGATTCCCTTTTCTTCATCAAAGTGTAATAAAGGGTTACTCGGTGAGTGAGTTGAATTTATCATTGTGGAGATAGGTGTCTTATCTGACTTTAACCTATACATCCTGTCTTTTAATACTTGTTTTTTCATTTGATTTAATTTAATTAAGTAAATAATAGGGGGCCGAAGCCCCCATATATAATTGTCTTTTTTATCCTTTGAACAATACAAAGTTGTTTGCACCCATAGTACATAACGCTCTTTCAGATAAGAAGTTGACTTCCATCGCATCTAAATCTGAAGTAGCAGCACCACCAGCACTACCAGTCATCCACGTTTTGTAACGTCTGTCTTCTGTTTCAGAAGCTCTGTATCTTACGTGTAAGAATGGTCTCTTAGCATTTTTTCCTAAGATTTGATCGTATACTGAAGTAGAACCAGCTGGTACTAAAGCACCGCTTACTTTTCCACCACTAATACCACCTCTTAAAGTAGCATCGTTTAAGTATTTCCAATCTGACTTATAGAAATCATAACCTCTTCTGAATCCTTTGAATCCAAGGTTTAATGCCATTTCTTCGTCATTGTCAAACAATCCGTAAGAAGTACCACCTGCACCGTAAGAGTTTTGAGCTGCTAACATGTCATCAATTGCGAAAGAGAAATTTCTATCAACAAAGATTACATTTTCCTGAATAGCACCTTGCTTGTCTAACCTTTTGATTATAGTATCAAATGCAGCTAAAGTAGTTGGAAAACCACCTGCCCATACATTTCCTCTA
>TARA_R110001592_G_C13189189_1_pt1 | contig 12844 bp, 14 predicted proteins | sample TARA_R110001592 | Tara Oceans TARA_R110001592 (sample SAMEA4398387) | marine metagenome | biome: Polar Biome; feature: [SRF] surface water layer (ENVO:00010504); material: water (ENVO:00002006), including particulate matter (ENVO:01000060) such as... | depth 5 m
CCTAATCCAATAAATGAATATGGAAAATCCAAATTATTGGGAGAACACTATATTCAAGAGATTTTAAGCAACCATTTTATAGTTAGAACATCTTGGTTATATAGTAAAAAGTACGGTAAGAATTTTTACAGAACAATTAAAGCTTTGGCGGAAGAAAAAAAGGAATTAACTATAACAACGGAAGAGACAGGATGCCCTACAAAGACAGAAACTTTAGCAAAGTATATCCTGGATTTAATTATCCAGAAATCTACTAACTATGGTATAAAACATGTCTCTGATGGTGTTGCAATGACTTGGTATGATTTTGCAAATCAAATATTGTCAGAAAATAATTTAAAAAACAAAGCTAATCTTGTCAAAGGAAACAAATATGTTACTTTTGCAAAGCGACCGAAAAATGTGGTTTTAAATTGTTTTTAGGTTGTGTGATATATTTTTTTTAATTATAATGAATAAAGAACAATATAAAATTGCTGTTATAGGTCTAGGGTATGTTGGATTGCCATTAGCATTAGAATTTGGTAAAAATAATTTTGATGTCATTGGTTATGATATTGATTTGGATAGAATAACAGGTTTGAAGTCTGGATATGATTTTACTAACGAAGTTTCTGGTGAAGATTTAAATAAAGTTGATACAGTTTATTATACTTCAAAAGAAGAAAATTTAAGAGCTCCAAATATTTATATTGTAACAGTCCCAACGCCAATTGACTCATTTAAACAACCAGATTTAACGCCGCTTAAAAAAGCCAGCAGTTTAGTAGGAAAATATCTTTCAGAAGGTGATATTGTTATTTATGAATCCACTGTTTTTCCTGGATGTACGGAAGAAATTTGTGTGCCGATTTTAGAAGAATCTAGTGGATTAATCTTTAACAAAAATTTTTATTGTGGATATTCACCAGAAAGAATAAATCCTGGTGATAAGATAAGAAGGGTTCATAATATTATAAAAGTTACCTCAGGAAGTACAGAGCAAGTTTCGAAATTAGTTGATGAACTTTATTCATCAATTGTTTCTGCAGGAACACATAGGGTGTCTTCAATAAAGGTTGCTGAGGCAGCTAAAATAATTGAAAACACGCAAAGAGATTTAAATATTTCTTTCGTTAATGAATTGGCTTTGATTTTTGATAGAATGAATATAGATACTCTAGAGGTTTTAGAAGCAGCTGGAACAAAATGGAATTTTTTACCTTTTCGACCAGGTTTGGTAGGAGGACACTGTATAGGGGTAGATCCGTATTATCTAACACACAAAGCAGAAAGTTTAGGATATCATCCTCAAGTTATATTGTCAGGAAGAAAAATTAACGATGGAATGGGGGTTTATATCGCTAATAAGGTTGTAAAACTTATGGTAAGGCAAGGCCATAGGGTTAAGGATACTAAAACATTAATACTAGGCATTACATTTAAAGAGAATTGCCCAGACATAAGAAACTCTAAAGTAATTGATGTTGTAAATGAGCTTATAGAGTTTGGAGTCAAGGTAGATGTTTATGATCCTCATGCTTCTAATGAGCAAGTCAAACGCGAATATGGGATAGATTTGGTTGAAAAACCAAGTGAAAATTATGATGCTATTATATTAGCTGTCGCACATGATGAATTCAAACAAATCGACTTTAAATCTTTTAAAAATGGATTAGAGACAATAATTTATGATGTTAAAGGGTTTTTACCAAGAGATATAATAACTAATAGACTGTAAGAATGAATAGTTTTTTTGCGCACGAATCTGCATTTATTGATGGAGGTTGTGTTATTGGAAATGAAACAAAAATTTGGCATTTTTCACATATTATGTCTAATTGTTCTATTGGAGAACGCTGTAACATTGGGCAAAATGTTGTTGTTTCTCCTCAAGTTGTCTTAGGTAAGAATGTTAAAGTCCAAAATAATGTATCTATTTATACAGGCGTTATTTGTGAAGATGATGTTTTTTTAGGACCATCTATGGTTTTTACTAATGTAATAAATCCTAGAAGTGCTGTTAACAGAAAAAGTGAATATGCGCAAACGCTTGTTAAACAAGGAGCTTCTGTGGGAGCTAACGCAACTATAATCTGCGGAAACACAATAGGGAAATATGCATTAATAGGGGCAGGAGCAGTAATAACAAAAGATGTTAAAGACTTTGCTTTAGTGGTAGGAAATCCTGCAAAACAAATAGGATGGGTAAGTGAATTTGGACATCGTTTACACTTTAATGAAAATGGCATTGCTATTTGTAAAGAAAGTAAGCAAGAGTATAAATTCGGAAATAACACAGTTACACGTATTAGTTAATAATGATAATAGATTTTGCAAATTTAGGATTAGCATATCAAGAACATAAAAAAGACATAGATAAGGCAATGTCTAATGTTATTGATAATTCAAGTTTTATAATGGGGCCAATTGTTTCAGAATTGGAGGAGAGGTTATCAAATTTTGTAGGAGTTAGACATAGTATTACTTGTGCATCTGGAACAGATGCTTTATTGCTGGCAATGATGGCCTTAGATATAAAACCAGATGATGAAATAATAACGACACCATTCACATTTATTGCTACAGCTGAAACGATAGCATTTTTGAAAGCAAAACCTGTTTTTGTAGATATTGATGAACAAACATATAATATTGATACATCTAAAATTGAAGCCGCAATAACCAACAAGACAAAAGCAATAATCCCCGTTTCTTTATTTGGCCAGACTGCTAATATGGATGGTATTAATAATATTGCTAAAAAACATAATTTAATAGTTATTGAAGATGCTGCTCAAAGTTTTGGAGCTTCTTATAAAGGAATTAAGAGCTGTAATCTTTCTCATATTGGCTGCACTTCTTTTTTTCCAGCAAAACCATTAGGTTGTTTTGGCGACGGTGGAGCTGTTTTTACAAATAATGATGAAATTGCTACAAAATTAAGAAGTTTGAGACTTCATGGACAAACAAAAAGATATTATCATAAATATATTGGAATGGGAGGGCGTTTAGATGCGCTTCAAGCAGCTGTTTTAAATGAAAAATTAAAACATTATGATTATGATATTGAAAGACGGCAACAAATAGCTGAAAACTATTCTGAGAAGCTAAAGGGGCACACAATAATTCCTATAATTAAGAATGATAGAACATCTGTTTGGGCTCAGTACTCTATTAGAGTTAAAAATAGAGAAACAATACAGGAAGCACTTAAATTATTGAATATACCTACCGCGGTGCATTACCCAGTATCTTTACATTTACAAGAATGTTTTAATTATTTAGGTGGAAAAATTGGAGATTTCCCTATTTCGGAAAAAATTTCGAAGGAAATTATGAGTTTACCAATGAATCCATATTTAAAAGAACACGAAATAAATTATATAACTTCAAATCTTATAAACTTACTTTAAAATGAAAAATTTTGCATTAATTGGAGCCGCAGGCTATATTGCTCCACGTCACATGAAAGCCATTAAGGATACTAATAATAATTTATTGGCGGCTTATGATAAAGGAGATAGCGTTGGAGTTATTGATTCACACTTTCCAAATGCAGACTTTTTTGTCGAATTTGAGCGTTTTGATAGACATATAGAAAAGTTGAAGTATGAAAATGATACCTATTTAGATTATGTAAGCATTTGTTCACCTAACTACTTGCATGATGCCCATATTCGTTTTGCTTTGCGAAGTGGTGCTGATGCTATTTGCGAAAAACCTTTAGTATTAAATCCTTGGAATATAGATAAGTTGCAAAAGGTAGAAGAAAAAACGGGAAAAAAGGTTTATAATATTTTACAACTTAGGGTCCACCCTACCATCATTGCTTTAAAGGAAAAAGTAAAAAACGCAAAAAGGGATCGAAAATTTGAAGTAGATCTTACTTATTTAACATCTAGAGGACATTGGTACTATACATCTTGGAAAGGAGATGTTAATAAGTCTGGAGGGATAGCAACTAATATTGGGGTTCATTTCTATGATATGTTATCATGGATTTTTGGTGATGTTCAAGAAAACATAGTACATGTGCATGAAAAGGACAGAGCAGCAGGATATTTAGAGTTTGAAAATGCCAGAGTGCGCTGGTTTTTGTCTATTAATGCAGAATACTTACCTAAAGAGATTAAAGAAAAAGGGCAAACAACCTTTAGATCCATTACCATTAATGGAGAAGAGTTAGAGTTTAGTGGAGGGTTTACAGACCTCCATACCATGGTATATAAAGATATATTAAATGGTAAGGGCTATGGTTTAGAAGCAGCAAGAACTGCTATAAATATTGTACATGACATAAGGAATACAAATCCTATAGGACTTAAAGGGGAGTATCACAATTTTTTAAATGAAAAAAAATAAAATATTTCTTTTCATTATTGAAAAACTCAATAAATCTGATTTTTCAAAAAACGTATTTACTTTAGTTACAGGAACAGCTATTGCGCAAATTATTCCTTTGTTGGTAGCTCCTATTTTATCAAGAATATATACACCTCAAGAGTTTGGTCGATTAGCGTTGTACATGTCTATTGTGCAAATTCTTGGAGCAATAGCAAATGGAAGATACGAACTTGCTATAGTTTTGCCTAAGGAAAAGAAAAAAGGGGTTCAGTTAACAATTCTGTCTATTTCAATATCAATTATAGTATCGATAATAGTTTTATTTGTTGTTCTGCTATTTTCTAATACTATAGCAAATGCTTTGGGAGATCCAAAGTTAGATAAGTGGCTGTTCTTGGTTCCTATAAGTGTTTTGATGATAGGATGCTTTAATGCTTTAAATTATTTTAACACAAGAGAGAAAGCATTTAAAAACATAGCAAAAGCAAATATTTTTAAATCTTTAGGAGGAAGTATTACTCAATTATCTTTAGGCTTATTAAAATTAACTGGCGAGGGCTTAATAGTTGGGCAAGCATTCTCTCACTTTTTTGGAAATATTAAAATGGGAAAAACCTTTTTAAATAACAAAGAGATAATTAAATCTACAACTACTAAAGATTTAATCAAATTAGCGAAACGTTATGTTGATTTTCCTAAATTCTCAATGTTTGGGATATTTTTAAATACAGCTTCAATAAATGTGACAAATTTATTTATATCCAGCATCTATAATTTAACAAATTTAGGTTTTTTTTCAATCGCATATAGATATTTAGGTTTACCATCAGCTTTAATGGGAAATGCTATATCTCAAGTTTATATGCAAAATTTAACATCTGCCTTAATAGACAAAAAAGATATTTTTCAAATTTTTAAAAAAACGCTTTATAAAGTTTTTATTATATCATGCTTATTTTTGCTTTTTGGTGTTTTATTTGTTAAACCTATTTTTGTTTTATATTTAGGCAAGGACTGGTTTGAGGCTGGTGTTTATGCTCAAATTTTAGTTCCTTTATTTGCTGTTAGGTTCATAGTTTCTTGTTTGAGTATTACGTTAATTGTTTTAGAAAAACAGAGAGTAGAATTATTTGTTCATCTGTCAATACTTTTATCAACAATAGTTGTTTTAATATCATCAACAATATTTAATTTAGAGATTAAAATATTAATTGTTCTATATTCATTAGTTTTAGTGATAAATTATTTAATTATTTTGTTATATATTTTTTTATTAATAAAAAAAATAAATGTTGAAAGAAATTAAAGGTATAATTATTTTTTTTGTAAAAATAATAGCTTCGTTGTTTTTTAAAAAAAAATACTTAAGTGGAAAACATTTTAAAAGAGGAGGCTCTGGTTGGGTCTGGGTAGCAAGGGGTATATGGCGTCAGAGAGTTTTAGGGTTTAACAGGTTTATTCCATGGCCGATGAGTCATACATCAACAATTTCTAATTGGAAAAACATAACATTTGATCAGGATGATTTAAATAATTTTCAATCTCCAGGCTGTTACTTTCAAAATTTTTCTGGAAAAATTATATTAGGAAAGGGAACATATATAGCTCCGAATGTTGGCCTAATAACTGCTAATCATGAATTGAGTAATTTGGAGAATCACTCTATTGGAAAAGATATTGTTTTAGGTGAAAATTGTTGGATAGGGATGAACGTTGTAATTTTACCTGGAGTTTTTTTAGGAAATAATGTAACCGTTGGAGCGGGATCTGTGGTTACTAAAAGTTTTAGAGAAAATAATATTATTATTGCAGGGGTGCCGGCAAAGATTATAAAAAAGATAAAACAATGAAAATATTAACTATAATAGGAGCAAGACCACAATTTATTAAGGCAGCTACTATATCTAGAGTAGTTAGAAATACAAAGAACATTAAAGAAATAATAGTACATACTGGGCAACATTTTGATGCTAATATGTCTGACGTATTTTTTAAGGAAATGGATATCCCTAAGGCAGATTATAATTTAGGAATTGGAGGTGGAAATCATGGTGCACAAACAGGACGAATGCTAATAAAATTAGAGGAAGTTTTATTAAAAGAAAAATCAATTTTGGTTTTAGTACATGGTACTGTTTATTCTGTATCAAAGATTTTAGAACTATTAAAAAATATAAAGTGAAAATAGCATATATATTACCAATAAATACAGGTAAATATGATGGGGTGTTAAATAAAGTATGTTCTCAAGTTGAAGCTTGGCAAGTTTTAAATGTTCAAACTATAGTTTTTTTGATTATTAAAGAAAAAAATAGTGACCTTCAAAATAGTTCCTTGTCTCCATTAGTTGATAAAAATCTTGTAAAGGTTTACAAAGAACAATCTTTTAATATTGTCTCTTTTGATCTTTTAAAGGATTGGTTTGGATTATTATCTGTTTATAATAAAGTATTAAATGAAGTGGAGAATTTTAAACCAGATGTTGTTTATACTAGAAACACTTTATATCAACCATTTTATAAAAGGTTGGGAGAAAAATTTAATTTAGTTTTGGAGATAAACACGGATATTAAATCAGAATACAAATTACAAGCATTTCAAAGTTTGAAATATTTTTTTCGCTATGTTTATTTCTTGTTTACGAATAAAAAATATTTAAAAAATGTATCAGGAATAGCTTCTGTTACAGATGAACTTTCTAAACTATACAAGCAAAGTCAAGTTGGGATTTTCGCTAATTCTATAAATGTTGATGCCTACCAAACATTTTATAATATGCCCCTCCCAAAACATAAACTTCTTTTTTTGGGTTCTCCGGATATGCCTTGGCAGGGTGTAGATATATTATTATTGTTAGCAAATAAAATGTCTTATGTTGAATTCTATATAGTGGGTTATGATAAAGAAGATTTTAAAAATATACCTAACAATGTAACGTTTTGTGGTTTTCTTAATAAGACTAAATATCTCAAATTGATACAACAGGCAACAGCCCTAATAGGAACAATGGCTTTATTTAGAAAAAACATGGAAGAGGCCTGTCCACTTAAGGTAAGAGAATATTTAGCATGTTGTAAGCCTGTAATATTACCCTACAAGGATACAGCTTTTGAGCAAAAAGGGTATCCAGAATGGGTGCTGAAATTACCAAATAGCAAAGAAGGCATACTCAATTCGTCTCAAGAAATAAAAAACTTTCTTAATAAATGTTATGGATTTAATATAACAAAAGAAGATGTTAAGCCATATGTACATGTTGATGTTATAGAAAAGGAAAGAATTGATTTTTTATATTCAGTGGCTAGGATATAGTTTTATATTGATTTTGAATAGTATGTTAAATTAATAAAACAAAACCTAAGATATCAATAGAAACCATTTATAACTAATATATTGAAGATTTGTTAAGAACAATTTATTTTAAATCCCTTTTTTTAGTTGGAATATTTGGCTTATTTATATTTAAATATAATCCTTTGTTCAATGTTTTCTTTGAGCTTTTTTTAGTTGGAATATTTTTTTTAAGTTTAGGAAGAGTATCCATAAACAAAAGAATTTTATTTTATTTTATTATTAATATAGTTTATATCTCTCTAAGTTTTTATTACTCAGTAATATTAAATGGAGATAATATAAAAGATTTTTTATTGATATATAAAGTGTTTATTTATTTAATTTTATTAACTTTTATATTAAATAAGCCTTTTTTATCCGTCAAGAGTTTTTTGTTTTACTTTAAATTTTTTATAATAGTCTTTTTCACAAAATACATGATAAGTACTATTATTTTTAATTCTAATAGACCAATTTTATTTTATGAGAATAATTTTGAGCTGATGTTTTTAGCATTATTACTTTATCTTTATTTTGTGTTAAAAGGAAAAGTTGAGTTTATATATCAATTTATTATTGGTTTAACCTTTTTGCTTTCAGCATCGATATCTGGATTAATAATTCTGTTTTTTGTGTTATTTTTTATTAATTATAATATTATAGTAAAAAAGATATTTTATTTAGTGCCAATATTTGTTGCACTATGTTTAGTTGCTGCTAGTGTTATAGCTCAACGAACAGGAGGAGAAATAGACTTAACTAAAAATGTTAGGTTTAAGTTTTTATTGATTTTTTTAAATGAGACAAAAGATTGGAATTTTTTTGATTTTTTGGTTGGTTCTGATCGAATATCGGCATTAAGTAGAGAGGCTTGTAGCTCTTTGTCTTATTGGCAGAGCCTATTTAGTTATAAAAATGATGGAACATGTTATTCTGTTATTTTACACTCATATATTTTAAGAGTTATTTATGATCACGGAGTCTTGGGTTTATTTTTTATCATAGGGTATTTATTTAAGCTTATAAAAGTAGCAAAATATAAAAGCAAACATGCATTTGTAATTATTGGAGTGGTTTTTATTAATGGATTATCTGTTTCCTCATTTAATAGTATTTATTTTATTATGGGGTTACTTTTCTTTCTTGTTATAAGCAGGCAAGATGAAGAGGTAAATCAATACAAAAAAGCATTTGTTATTAACTTTTAGGAACATATAAGATTATTAGTTTGGTAATGAAGTTAGGAGTATCAAATAAGGGGTATATAGTTTTGGTGTCTTTATTCGCCTTTTCTTTACCATTAAAAGAAAATTGGAGCAGCATTGCTCTTATATTTTTGATTATCTATTCTTTAATAATATTTTTTAACAAAAAAGAATATATGCGAATAAAAGACTTTTTTAGTCATAATAATTTTATGACTAAGTTGTTTTTTTTAGGATTCATGTTTTTAATTCTAGGGCTTTTTTCTTTTTTTATTAATGGGGGAGTGGTACATGATTTTGATTTTAAAAGACTATCATTTCCTTTATTGTTTTTTGTTTTTGTTCTTTTCTTTTCTTTAAAAATATTTAAGATTGTTGAAGTTAAATATTTTATGATATCTTTTTTTGTAGGATTGAGTTTGTCTGGTTTTATTAGAGTTTTTACAGGGATTCAAGATTTTTTTATTAATGATAAATCTTTTTTGTTTTCTAGAATTGGAATTCCTTTTGAAGATATGTTATCTAGTAATCCTATAATTTATGGGGTTTTTATTAATATATGTTGGGCTTATTTTTTAATTGATTTTTTAAAAACAAGAACAAGAAGATTACAATTTTCTTTATTGTTTTTAACTCTAACGCTTTTTCTATCAACAAATTTTTCGTTAACAGGAGCTGTACTTATAATATTTAATTCTTTTTTCATTATTACTTTTTATTATAATAAGAGAATTTATAAGCTTCAAGTCATAACTGTCTTAGTTTTATCAGTGATTGGTTTTGTGTTTTTGTTACAGCCATCAGGGAAACTATTATTAAGTCGTGTTGAAGGAGAGTCATCGCGAGTGCGTAACTATGAAACTAGTCAAAAATTATTTAAGAATTTACCCTTTTTTGGCTATGGAGTAGGTAATGAATTAAGCACACTCCAAGACAATAGAAATATAAAATCTTGGGAATATATTAATAAATATCATGCGCATAATCAATATTTTGAGTTTTTAATTGGAGGAGGATGGCCATATCTAATTAATTATGTATTAATAATAGGGCTTACAGTTATTTATGCATTAAAAATAGAGAATATATTATTAGTATCGTTTATGGTAACAATAATTATAACGATGTATTTTGAATCTTTGTTAGTTATCCATAAAGGGCTTCTCCTTGTTGCATTTTTATTATCATATTTAATTTTAGTTAATGATAGATAAAATAAAGAGATTGACGTTAAAAATTGATGATGGATGTTATACGCATAAAGGTATTTATACATTTATAAATCCATATTCATATTCTGTCTTAAGAAAGACTGAAATATTAACCGATTTTGATAGAGTTTATATTGATGGAATATCACTTGTTAAATTATTTAAAATATTCAATATTAAAGTTGTACGAAAAAGTTTTGATATGACTTCGTTGGCACCATTAGTTTTTCAAGAGTGTATAAAAGAAGGAAAGTCTATCTATTTCATTGGATCTAAAGAAAGTGATATTAAAGCTTTTATAAAAGTTGTAAAATACCAGTATCAGGAATTAAATATCTTAGGGTGCAGAAATGGATATTTTCTTGATTTTAAAGAAAGGCAAGCCGTACTTAAACAAATATATGATAGCAAACCAGATGTTGTTGTTTGTGGTATGGGAACTCCATATCAAGAACAATTTTTATTAGATTTGAAAAATGTAGGTTGGCAAGGCGCTGGCTATTCATGTGGAGGGTTTATTCATCAAACAGCTAAGGGTATTAACTATTATCCTTCATTCTTCAATAAATTCAATATAAGATGGATTTATCGAATTATAGATGAACCCAAACTTCTTAAAAGATATTTTGTTAATTATCCTTTGGCTATGATTGTTATATGTAAAGATTTGCTAGCGGAAAGATTGAAGAGTTATTAGAAATGATTTTAGATATTTTTATAAATCTTATATATTGTTACAGTTTCTAAATATCTTTACTATTTTTATCTTTTCAAAATTTCAAAATGAAAATAAAAAACATCTGCTGCATCGGAGCAGGCTAAGTAGGAGGCCCAACCATGGCGGTGGTTGCACAAAAATGTTCACATATAAAAGTAACTATTGTTGATATTAATGCATCAAGAATAGCTGCTTGGAATGATAAAGACTTAAACAAACTACCGGTTTATGAACCGGGATTAAATAAAGTAGTAGCCAAAGCGCGAGGTAGAAATCTGTTATTCATTAATAATCCTTAAAAATTATCTACAAAAAAGATATGATGGTTTACATAGAAATCGTATTTTTAGACAAAATTAAAGTTAAACTTTAAATGTGTCCAAATCAAATTTTTTTTTAGAGAGACAACTACGTGACGAATTGATTAGGTTGTCCAGCTTGTACGCTGTTGTTGTAGTAACCGGACCTAGGCAGTCTGGAAAGACCTCTTTATGTAAACATGAGTTTCCGGATTACCATTATGTAAATTTGGAAAATCCAAGCACAAGAGAACAGGTTTTAGTTGCACCAAAAGCATATCTCGAACAATATGTTACGGGTTTGATTGTTGATGAGGCACAGCATTTACCAGAGTTGTTTTCTTATATTCAGGTAATTGTAGATGAAAATGAAGAGGCAAAATTTGTGATGACAGGAAGCAGTAATTTTTCCTTATTGCAGAGTATTACCCAATCTTTAGCTGGGAGAGCTGCCGTATTGACTTTATTACCGCTATCCTTAAAAGAAATTAGCTCCAAGATTAACGTAAGTACCAATACATTAATACTTAATGGTGGTTATCCTGTTGTGTGGGCAAAAGGCATTCCTGTACAGGATGTAAGCCGTAACTATTATAACACTTATATAGAGCGGGATGTTCGCCAACTTTTAAATATAAAGGACTTGAACCGTTTTCAAATATTTATAAGACTATGTGCAGGAAGAACCGGAACAGAGTTCAACGCCTCGTCATTATCTAACGAAATAGGAGTTTCTGTACCCACTATTCAGGAATGGTTTAGTGTTCTGGAGGCTTCTTACGTTTTATTCAGGCTACCGCCTTTTTTTAGAAACATAGGGAAACGATTGGTTAAGTCGTCTAAAATTTATTTTTGTGACACTGGTTTGGCCTGTTTTCTGTTGGGTATTGTAAATGAACAGCAATTGACAACACATCCGTTACGGGGCAATTTATTTGAAAATATGGTAGTATTGGAATTTTTGAAAAATCGTTATAATCAAGGAAAGTTATCCAATTTATATTTTTATCGAGACAAATCTCAGAAAGAAGTCGATTTGATAGAGGAAAATGGAACACAATTGTATGGCTATGAAATAAAATCGGCAAAAGCATATACCAAAGGATTTGCGAAAAACTTGGATTATCTTAGAAAAGTAGTGGGCGATGATGTCGTTTCTACTCAAATAATTTATGATGGAGAAAACAATATTTACACACCAGAAAATGGAATGTTAAATTTTAGAAATATTAAATTTAATGATGAAGAGGTTGTCTAAGTTGCTTTTAATTTTCAAAGATTAAACCTAATCAACTTAATGAATCAATAACTTTAGCATCAGTATTAATTATCAACCAACAACATGTACAACTAAACCAAAATGAAGTATTCTTTTTTATGTCATTCAAAACGAAGTGAAGAATCTCATAAAACATCATTTACATAAACTAAAACTAAATCAAATTAAAGCCTTCTTTTAAATAACTTACTTTAAATTTGTGATTTCAAATTCTATTAAAATGACTATAAACAAAATATGCTGCATCGGCGCAGGCTACGTAGGAGGCCCAACCATGGTGGTTGTTGCCCAAAAATGTCCACATATAAAAGTAACTATTGTTGATATTAATGCGTCTAGTATAGCAGCTTGGAATGAAAAAGATTTAAATAAACTCCCAGTATTTGAACCCGGTTTAGATAACGTTGTTAAAGAGGCTAGAGGAAGAAACCTGTTTTTTTAACATGGTTCTTTATTAGGTGTCATTATTTTTA
>TARA_R110001592_G_scaffold74670_7_pt1 | contig 12843 bp, 12 predicted proteins | sample TARA_R110001592 | Tara Oceans TARA_R110001592 (sample SAMEA4398387) | marine metagenome | biome: Polar Biome; feature: [SRF] surface water layer (ENVO:00010504); material: water (ENVO:00002006), including particulate matter (ENVO:01000060) such as... | depth 5 m
CCTTCAACTGCACGACGTGCTAATGTATTACGAATTACTCGTAAAAATACATTGTTTGCACGTGCTTTTGCACGAAGTTCAGTCATTGCACCTACTGTTACGCCACGTGAATCAGCGACAACAGCAGACAGAGCGCCTTTAGCAGCTTCGTTGACTTCAGCAACAATAGCTTGTTTGTCTTCGAGTCTTAATGCCATTTGGTTTTACTCCTGGATTCCACTAGGTTTTACCCTAGATAAACACCCTCATCTAATGATGAGGCACTATTTCGGTTACGGATCCAGTAGAATAATCTTTCTGGGGTCCGGTACCATCTACGCAGGAAATTAAGTAAACTCAAAGAGTTAACACCTGCGGTCTAAGAAGGGACCTAAGGCCCTCCAAAGTAAGGTCGCATATTATACAAACAATATGCCACCTTGTATAGTCGCTTGATGATTAATCATCAAATGACTATAAAAAATTACGCTACTACAGTCACTAGAGTTGATTGGTCAACTTTAAGACCCGCACCCATAGTGGTAGATAGAGAAATTTTCTTAATGAATTGACCTTTAGCGCCTGATGGTTTTGCTTTCTTAAGAGCAATAACTAACGCTTCTAGGTTTTCTTTGATCTGTTCAGCAGTAAATGTCGCTTTACCGATTGTAGAATGGATAATACCATTCTTATCGTTACGGTAACGAACCTGACCAGCTTTAGCATTTTTAACTGCTTCAGCAACATTAGGTGTTACAGTACCTACTTTCGGGTTAGGCATTAGACCACGAGGACCTAAGATTTGACCTAATTGACCAACAACACGCATTGCGTCTGGTGATGCAATTACAACGTCAAAGTCCATTTCGCCAGCTTTAACTTTAGCAGCAAGATCGTCCATACCTACGATATCCGCACCAGCAGCTAGAGCAGCTTCTGCGTTAGCGCCTTGTGTGAATACAGCAACACGAACTTCACGACCAGTACCGTGTGGTAATACAGTTGCGCCACGTACGTTTTGATCACTACGACGAGGATCAACACCTAGGTTAACTGCAACATCAATGCTTTCGCTGAATTTAGCGGTAGCAAATTTTTGTAAAAGCGCTACTGCTTCATTGATTTCGTATTCTTTAAGTCCGTCAACTTCAGCGCGGATAGCTGTCATGCGTTTAGATAATTTAGCCATTGTATTAACCCTCTACTTCCAGACCCATAGAACGAGCAGAACCCGCAATACAACGTACCATCGCTTCAAGATCGGCACCCGTTAAATCAACTTCTTTCGCTTTAGCGATTTCTTCAAGTTGAGCAACTGTTACTTTACCTACTTTGTTTTTATTAGGTACAGCAGAACCAGATTTGATGCCAGCAGCTTTCTTAAGTAAGTAAGATGCAGGTGGAGTCTTAGTTTCGAATGTGAAAGAACGATCAGCATAAACTGTAATGACTACAGGAACTGGAGCGCCTTTTTCTTGAGCTTCTGTTTTTGCATTGAATGCTTTACAGAATTCCATGATGTTAACACCGTGTTGACCAAGTGCTGGACCAACTGGTGGTGACGGGTTTGCCATACCAGCTGAAACTTGCAGCTTGATATATGCGGTTACTTTCTTAGCCATGATATATTACCTTTTTTTGGGTATAACGCTGAAAAATCAGCTTCCCGGTGAATACGTAAGTGATTGCAGCATTACAATCTACTCGGTCCTATTAAAGTTTGTTGCCTTAAAATAAATTAACAACCACAAACAAAATGGGCGGCGAATTATAACTGTAAGCCGCCCTATTTCACAAGATCTTTTGGTGTTTTTTTAAGCTAATAGAAATTAACTAGCCAGTAGAAACAAAAAAGCCAATAAGATTGACCTTATTGGCTTTTTAAAAACATAAATAATAACCTCTTGGTTAATATTTAATTAGTTCTTTTCAACTTGAGAAAATTCAAGTTCAACAGGCGTTGCACGACCAAAGATAGAAACCGATACTTTCAAGCGGCTCTTATCGTAGTCAACTTCTTCAACCGTACCAGAGAAGTCAGCAAATGGACCGTCACTAACACGAACCATTTCACCCGCTTCAAACAGAGTACGAGGACGAGGAGTATCGTGAGATTCTTGTAAACGATTAAGAATATTATCCACTTCTTTTTGAGAAATAGGGGCAGGACGTTCTTTAGTGCCACCAATAAAGCCCATAACACGGTCAATACTTTTCACTAAATGCCAGCTATCATCGTTCATTGCCATTTCAACTAAAACGTAACCAGGAAAGAACTTACGTTCACTCTTACGTTTTTGGCCGGCACGCATTTCAACAACTTCTTCAGTTGGGACTAATATTTGCCCAAAATGCTCTTCCATTTCATTTAAACGGATGTGCTCTAATAATGTTTTTTGTACACGCCCTTCATACCCAGAAAAGGCTTGGACAACATACCATCTCTTTTTTTGAACTTCTTCAGTCATAATAAACCCTTAAATAGAGGTAGTGATAAACGAAACTAGGCGAACAAAAATGCCATCAAGACCCCATAGCACTAGACCAACAACAGTTGATACAGCTAAGATGATTAATGTAGTTTGTACTGTTTCTTGGCGAGTTGGCCAAACAACTTTACGTACTTCAAGACGTGCATCTTTAGCAAAGCCAATAAATGTTTTGCCTTTTTCAGTAAATGCAGCAGAAAGAACCGCTAAAGCAGCTAATAATAAAAGTATTGCCACACGTAATACAACATGTGTTTCTTCACCATATAAATAATTACCAACAATAATTGCTGTTAATAATATAACGGTAATAGTCCATTTCAACCCATCAAGTGAGCTTTTGCTGTTTTCAGAATTTACTGTACTCATAACGCTTTGTATCCACTGTTAATATATTAATAGTACCGTTCTTAGCATCAATTACTAAGAGGTAAAACAAACACCTGTATCTTGTGATTGTTTAATAGGTGAAAGACCGCCTTTATATTAAGCAAAATCGCCACCTAAAAATAAAGGACGTAAGTATAAGGATATTTCTGTCTTTTGTAACCTCATTATATGTAAAAAGAGCAATTCTTATTAATAATACATTTGCAAAGTCATTTTAACCAAAAAAATTTACTAAGCAAACCAATCAACACACAAGCTAAAGTTCATCAATGATGTCTCTATTCAATGGCTAAAATAAAAGGAACTCCAATCAAAAAATCCAAGTTACCGCTACTATAAAAGAGAAAACAACAGGCATCTCTATTACGCCGCAAAAAACTAAAGCAGATTAAAGCTAGCGCCCGAAATGAAAAAAGATTAACTTTGAAGTACACAGAGGACGCGGCGGAAAACCAATACAAAAAAGAAAACATAAAACATTGTTCAATGTGGCTGTCGCCCCCAACCGTTAAGCTTTCAGAAGCTAACTATTGATTTTAGTAACAGTAAATACGACGTTTGCAGTAATTTCAAAAGGCGATGAAGAGCGGCCTTTAATGGCATGTTTAAAATTAACATTTAGATTCGCTCAGAAAGCGTTTTGGTGCCTGCCTCTTTTGTACTTTCTTTGGCTATAGCTTCTCTTTTGACTAAGTTAAGTGAAGTCGCCGGCAGGGAAAAACCAAAAATAATAAGTATTAAACTAATTGGATGAGCGCAGATGAGCAATAAAAAGCAAACTAACCACAGAGGGAGTGAAGTGTTCGACCTTCCAATATCCCCCCCAACGTAATTGTGATTATAAATCAAAAATTAGGCTTAACAGCTTATAATACTACTCTCACTCATGCAGGGAATATTCACTAGCAAAAATGTTAAGACCTATTTCCCAACAGCAGATAAACGTCGCCGTCTTCCCATATATTGATTTGCACAGAGCATACCAATTACCATACTCAGCATAAATGCTAAAATGATATAACTACCCCCACCCAAACTAGAGACAACAGGGCCAGGACAAAAACCGGCTAACCCCCAGCCGATACCGAATATAACTGAACCGGAAATTAAAGTGTTATCAATACTTTTGTTAATACTCAAAGAAAGTGGCTCACCATCAATTGCTTTATCTCGGTTTTTAATGAACAAATGATAAATAGGTGTAAACACAATTAAAGCACCGCCTAATACAAATATTAAGGTAGGGTCCCACTCTCCCGTTACATTTAGAAAACCAATCACCTTATCTGGGTCAACCATCTCGGAAATGATCATGCCACTACCAAATAGCAACCCACATATTAAACCAACAATGACTTTTATTAATTGTATTTTTAACATTATAAGCCCCCCAGTGTCTGACGGATAAATACCACAACCATTGCACTTACTATGAATACAACCGTGGCAACAATTGATCGCTTAGAAAAACGTCCTACTCCCACAATGCCATGCCCGCTCGTACAGCCATTACCTAAACGAGTACCAAAACCAACGCATAACCCTGCTATCACCACTAAGAGCATATTTTGACCAGCCACGTCAGGTAAAGAAAACCCAAACGGTTGAATTATAAAAAGACTCAATACCATGCCAACAAAAAATGCAGCTTTCCAGCTAGCCCCCTCTTTTTGTGGATTAATGACGCCTGCAACAATGCCACTGATACCCGCAACTTTACCGCTAAAAAGCATTAAAAGTGCAGCTGACAACCCTAATAGCATGCCCCCTAAAAGAGCAGTCCAAGGTATAGTAAATATCATAATTCCCCCTTCTTAAAATTATTTCTCTACACAGAATATACTGTGTAAACTACCGATCAGCTCTTTCACTCGAGGATCAGCTAGCGAATAAAAAACCTGTTGTGATTCTTTTCGAACTTGTACAAGCCCATTTTTGCGTAATACTGATAATTGCTGAGAAAATGCAGATTGGCTTAAGGCAGAATTTTCTTGCAATTGTGTTACCCCCACCTCACCTTCAATTAATTGACACAGCACCATTAAGCGGTCTTGATGTGCCATGGTTTTTAATAACTCTGCCACTTCTCCAGCACGTACTTTCATATCATCAAGTTCCATCATCACTACACATCTACCTTTATTGATTAATGCTTGAAGTTTACTGCGCGCAGTAAATTAATCAACACTTATTTAGATAAAAGTAATTTAGCAATAACTAATAAATTAAAAGCTAATTTAGCTTAAAAAATATTAGCCAATGCTAATTTATAGGAATATAGTTTATCCATTACACCGATTTCATATAAATAAAATTCATGTGGAGTAAATAAAATGACCAAGATCGTAATTATTGGAGGAGTTGCAGGCGGCGCCTCTGCGGCAGCAAGAGCAAGACGTTTGAGCGAAAAAGCACAGATAATCATGCTTGAACGAGGACCCTTTATTTCTTTTGCTAACTGCGGTTTACCTTATCATATTGGTGGCGACATCCAAGACCGCAGCAAATTATTATTACAGACCCCTGAAAGTTTTTTAGCCCGATTTAATGTCGATGTACGCCCATTATCCGAGGTTATTAGCATTAATCGTTTAACAAAATCTGTGACCGTAAAAAACCTTAGCGATGCTAGCGAATATACAGAAAGTTATGACCTTCTATTATTAAGCCCGGGTGCAGCACCTATTATTCCAGCGATCCAAGGCATTAAAAATCCATTAACGCATTCACTGCGTAATATTCCAGATATGGACAAAATTATTAACACCATCAAATTCAATAAACCCAAACATGCAACAGTAGTCGGTGGTGGCTTTATAGGCTTAGAAATGATCGAAGCGTTCCATCAATTAGGCATTAAAACCACCCTATTAGAGCTAGCTGACCAAGTGATGACACCGGTAGATAAAGAGATGGCAGGCTTCGTTCATCAAGTCATTCGCGACCAAGGTATAGACTTACGTTTAGGCGTTGCATTACAAGGTGTTAAATACATTGCTAATACTACAATCGCTAACCGAGACCTTGGAGAAAGCGCTGAAAATCAACATCTTCAAGGTAAATTAAACCTAAGCTTAAGTAATGGCGAGCAATTAAAAACAGATATATTAATCATGGCAATCGGCGTTCGTCCTGAAACAAGCTTAGCTAAACAAGCAGGGCTAGAAATAGGTTTATTAGGTGGCATCAAAACTAATGCTCACTTACAAACCAGCGATCAATTTATCTATGCCGTTGGCGATGCCATTGAAGAACTCGACTTTGTTACAGGGCAACCAACAATTGTACCATTAGCAGGCCCTGCCAATCGTCAAGGCCGAATGGCTGCCGATAACATGTTAGGGCGTCATGAAAATTATCGAGGCACTCAAGGTACTGCCATTTGTAAGATCTTTGATTTAGCCATTGCTTCAACAGGCCAAAATGAAAAACAACTAAAGAAAAAAGGCATCAATTATGAAAAAGTGTTTGTTCATACGGCGAGCCACGCAAGTTATTACCCAGGCGCAGAAATAGTCTCATTAAAAATGCTTTATGATCCAAAAACAGGACTCATATTAGGTGCGCAAGCGGCAGGTAAAGAGGGCATTGATAAACGTATTGATATAATGGCAGTAGCACAACGTGCAGGCATGACAGTTGAACAGTTACAGCATTTAGAGCTAACTTATGCACCGCCCTATGGCAGTGCTAAAGATGTGATCAATCAAGCAGCCTTTGTCGCTCATAACTTAATGGTTGGCGATACAAAAGCAATTCACTTTGATGAAATAGATAACTTAAATGAAGATCAGCTGCTGCTAGATGTGCGTAACCCCGGAGAGTTAAAGGCATTAGGAAAAATAGGTAATGCCATCAATATACCAGTTGATGAACTACGTCAGCGCTTACATGAACTACCAAAAGATAAAGAGATAATAATCTATTGTCAGGTTGGCTTACGTGGCAATGTTGCTTACCGTCAATTAGTTAATAACGGTTTTAAAGCACGTAACTTAATTGGTGGCTATCGCACATATCAATTTGCTAAAGCTTAGTACTCCCCTTTTTACTTCGCATTGCCACAGTTGTAGTGGTAATGCGATTTATAATCTTTCTACTAAAAACATAGTAACGAGCATAAAGTGCTTATTTTCAAAATAAGCAAAGTAAAGATTGCAAGAAGAAAATATGCCCCAGTTTTAATCTCTATCCATTACCAATCAAAATGCATTATTAACAATATTAGTTAGCAATTTTAATGCTGAGCATTCCAAACCAAATCTCCAATACCATCCGTTGGGTTAAAACCAGCTGGTACTGTCAATAAAATATCTCTAATTTTCTTGTGATCAAAGTCATGACAAGCTTTATCGAGTTCTTCTAAAATCACTTTATACTGGCTATAGGGTAAAAAGCTCTCATGAGCACACATAATACGCTCATGCTCTGTTTTACCTACATCATCACCAATTAATAACTCTTCAAACAACTTCTCTCCAGGTCGTAACCCTGTATAACGAATTTCGATATCACCATAAGGGTTTGATTCAGACTTAACTTCTAATCCAGATAATTTGATAAGATTAGAGGCTAAATCAACTATTTTAACCGGTTCTCCCATATCTAAAACAAAAACATCACCACCTTTACCCAAGGCTCCTGCTTGAATCACTAACTGAGCAGCTTCGGGTATAGTCATAAAGTAACGAATGATATCCGGATGCGTCACAGTAACGTAATCACCCTCGGCAATTTGTCGCTTGAATAACGGAATAACAGATCCTGATGAACCTAAAACATTCCCAAAACGTACCATACAAAAACGTGTGTTATTATTTTCAGCAGCTAATGATTGTAGTACTAACTCTGCCATACGCTTGGTTGTTCCCATCACATTAGTAGGACGAACCGCTTTATCCGTTGAAATCAATACAAATGACTCAACCTCTGCTTCAATGGCCGCTAATGCAGTATAATAAGTACCAAACACATTATTACGCACCCCTTCAACAACATTATATTCCACTAGTGGCACATGTTTATAAGCAGCAGCATGATATAAGGTTTGTACTTTAAAGCTTTTTAATACTGTTTTTAAACGATTCAAGCGCTGCACGGAACCTAACAAAGGGATAATTTTTATATTTAAACCTTGCTCAGCAACCAACTCAGATAACTCTTTTTCTATCTTATATAATGCAAACTCAGATAATTCAAACAATATTAGGGAGCTTGGTTTTTGTTGAATAATTTGTCTGCAAAGTTCAGATCCAATAGATCCACCCGCACCTGTTACCATAACGATTTTATTTTGAATATTTGCTTCAAGCAGTTTTGGTTTAGCAGGTATCGGATCTCGCCCCAGTAGATCTTCAATTGGAACATCACGTAACTGATCAATGGTTGCCGCACCAGAGAGTAGATCTGAAAACTTAGGAATTGATTTTATTTCAACGGGTAAATCAACCAATGAATCAATAATTTTTTTACGTTGAGATCGAGTTGCGCTTGGCATTGCTAACAAAACTATAGCTGCACGTTTTTTAGCAATTAAGGAGTTTAAGCTGTTACGATTAAAAACAGTTAAACCATTAACCACCGTCTTAAATAAACGTTTTTCATCATCGATAAAAGCAACAGGATTGTACTCATTACCTTGACGCAATAAATTAACTAATTGGCGACCGGAGTCACCCGCGCCATAAATGATTACCCGTGCTTTTTCCTTACACCCATGTTGAGAAACAATAATGCGCACAAATAACCGAGCTCCACCGCAAAGTAAAATGAGGTAAGTAGCATAAATAATAGGAACAGAACGGGGGATGAAAACGTCATAAAAATAACCGAAGACAATCAACAACAAAGCAGAACTAAAACAACTAATTATAATAGTTAATAAGGCGTGTACACTTAAATAGCGTAAAATTGCTCGATATAAACCAACTTTAGTAAACAGCAAAAGTGTTGAAATAGTAAGAATCACAAGAATGAATAAATGACCAATAAAGTCAACTGTTGCCATTCGAGTAAAAAAAGCCCCAAAAAAGGAAGCCCCAATAAAAATAATATCAACGAAAACGCTAATAACACGTTTGTAAAAGCGAGGAATCGATAAAATGGAGTTAATGACAGTCATAAAGCCCTTGTGGGTAGAAGAAAATGCTAAAGTTTAGATGTAAAAAATTAAACACAATATAACATAAAGCATAACTAAATAACCTTAGTTACTTAACCCGGTCTCCCGAGCCACTTCCTGTTACCGTCATTATTATATATCTAAAATAATTTTTTAGATTTAATGACCGAATCATTTTTTGATCGGTTTCCGCAAGCAACTTAGGAGTAGACATATCAATAGTATTTACTTGCGCAAGCCCAGTAATACCAGGGAGGACATCATAAACCCCACGCTTATCTCGCTCACTGATCAACTCTTCTTGATTAAATAAGTTAGGACGAGGACCAACAAAACTCATTTCACCTTTTAATACATTAATTAATTGTGGAAGTTCATCTATTTTTGTTTTACGAAGAAAGCCACCTAATTTAGTAATAGATGAAGTGCTAGCTAAGTGACTTGCAACAGATTCAGTATTAACCGACATAGTGCGGAATTTAATCAGGTTAAATGGTTTTTTATTTCGTCCGACTCGCTGTTGAATAAATATAGGTGAGCCAGTGTCAAAATAACCAATCAAGGCAACCATTAATAAAATAGGAAAAGTGACTAACAACCCAAAGAAGGCCATTACAAAATCAAGAAAGCGGATAATAAAATTTGTCATATCAAATATTACTTATGATTATTTTCAAGAAAAGCATCTGCTGTTTTTTTCATACATTCAGCAGCACTATATGGAGGTTCCCAGCCTAACATTTCTTTAGTTTTAGAGATATCCACTTGTAAAGATCCATATAAACGTTGTGATATTGCAGGCTTTCCAATTAACTTCGCAGCCAAAGTAAACCATGAACTAGGAATTGGAAACAACCTATTTACCACTCCCAATGCAGTAGCCATATCCATTAATAATTGAGTTGTGGAAAGATCATAATCATCTGACACTAAAAAGGTTTGGTTAGCAGCTTTAGGGTGATCGATACAGCAAACAATCAAATCAACTAAATTATCGAGAGCGACTAAACTACGTCTGTTATTTTTTATTCCACCCAATGGTAAAGGGAGACCTTTATAAACCCACTTCATCATAGATGAAAAATTAGCTTTCACACCCGGCCCATAAACTAAAGGCGGGCGTATAATAACAACTTCCATTTCAGTTTCTTTTGCAATTTTACGTAATCCTACTTCGGCTTCATACTTACTTAGGCCATAAGGGTCAGTTGGAACAAATTCATTATCAGGTTGAAAAGGGAAATCTAGATCGGTAGATTCACCATTTACCTTGATAGAACTTATAAATATAAAACGCTGTACGCCCGCATCAACAGCTTGATTAGCAAGGTTTAGCGTTCCATATGTATTAACAGCACGAAATGCATCTAATGGATTACTGTCTGTATCATTCAAGATATGAACTCGCGCAGCACAATGAATAATAACATCAATATCACTAAGTTCCGCTTCAACATTAAAATCAGTCGAGAAGTCGAGAGCCAGCATTTCTTCGGAAGTTTTAAAACGTGAGGTTGATAATAGCGTTACTGATTCAACCTTTTGTAGCTTTGAGGTTAAAGCTCGGCCTAGAAAACCAGTCGTACCAGTAATAAGAATTTTTTTCAAAATAAGCCTGTGTGATTGTAAGTAATTTAGGTATAACGTATTTACACCTATATTGTGCCACATTAATTATTACTTTTTTCATTATTTGTATTAAAATGCTGTTGCTTTAACGCATTAATTTATAATAAACCTCTTACGCTATGATTCGCTTACCAACCATTTAGAAATTAAATTATTTAAGGGCACATATGAAAGTTTTACATGTATACAGAACTTGTTATCCTGAAACAAAAGGAGGTTTAGAGCAAGCAATTAGGTTTATATGTAAAGGCTGTATAGAACATAACGTACAAAGCACGATTCTGACTTTAGGTGATGATAATAAAGAATATGATTTTGAAGGCACAAAAATTATTGTGATTAAAAAAGACTTTGAAATATCGTCAAATGGATTTTCATTCAATTTATTTATAAAATTTCGAGAACTATGTAAGCAAAGTGATATAATTCATTACCAATACCCTTGGCCAACAGGCGATTTACTTAGTCTTTTCGCGCCGAAAAAGCCCTCCATAGTTAGCTATCAATCGGACATTGTTAAACAAAAATGGTTAAAAAAACTATACTGGCCAATTGAACAATATTTCTTTTCTAAAATAGATAAAATAATTGCTAGTTCACCACAATATGCAAGTTCCAGTGACAATTTAACCAAATTTAAAAATAAAGTTGAAATAATCCCTCTTGCTGTGGATGAAAGTGTATATCCAACGATAGATGATCAATTCAGTAATAAATGGCAAGAGAAAGTTGGAAAAGATTTCTTTTTGTTCATTGGGGTATTACGTTATTACAAAGGCTTAAAATTCTTACTGGAAGCAGCGAAAATAAATGGCTTACCTATCGTCATTGCTGGTGACGGCCCAGAAAGAAAACCCTTACAAGAATATATTTCTAAGAATAATTTATCTAATGTCAAAATGGTGGGTTTTATTGAAGAAGACGATAAAGTAGCACTGCACAAGCTGTCGCAAGCATTTATTTTCCCTTCGCATTTAAGATCAGAAGCATTTGGTATTTCGTTATTAGAAGCTCAACTTTATTGCAAACCGATTATTAGCTGCGATATTGGAACGGGCTCATCATATGTCAATATACACAATGAAACTGGTTTTACTGTATTACCAGCAAATCCTGATGCGTTATCTGCAGCAATGATTGAATTGAATAACAATAAAGAATTAGGGGTTAAATTTGGGCGGCAAGCTCGAAAAAGATATGAAGATAACTTTACTGCTAAAATTTATGCAGAGAACTATATTAATATTTATAATGAACTATTAAAAAAATAAACCGCCACCCGGCGGCTTTTACAACTTACTAGCAACAGATAAGATATCATCAACGCATTTACGCCAACTAAAAAATGATGCTCTAGTAATTGCTTCTTCTTCTAATGTTCGCCTTACATTAGCATCTAATAAAACAGAAGAAATACCATTTGTAATCGCCTTATTAGACTCTGGATCTATTAAAAGAGCAGATTGACCGGCAACTTCAGCGGTGGCGCCACAATTTGATGTAATAACAGCGGAGCCCGATGCCATTGCTTCTATAATGGGTAGACCAAACCCCTCATAAAGAGAAGGATAAACAAACAAAGCTGCACCGGAATAGAGGTGATTCAACTCTGTATCAGATAGATACCCCGTTACAATAATATTACCACTTTCAACGAGATCTTGAATTGAATCAAATAAAGAAGAATTCTTCCATCCAGAATTACCAACCAACACTAATGGATACCTATTTTTAAGATCATCAGGTAAATCACGATATGACTCAACTAATCTGGCTAAGTTTTTTCTCGGCTCTAACGTCGCCACACTTAAGATAAACTCATTATGTTCGATCTTTAATTTATCTAAAGTAAGGAGTGTTTCCTGCTTAATATAAACTTTAAATTTATCATCTACACCGAGGTAAACAGTCGAAACTCGATCTTTTGATACAGAATAATGGTTAAGCAACTCATTCTTAATAAAATCTGAATCAACAATAATATGCTTGGAAACAGCAACGGTATTTTTCACCATTTTAGTTAAAAAATTAACTCTTTCAATGGGATGAAATTCAGGATGAGTGATAAATGAGAGATCATGAATAGTTGTAATGATCTTCCCTTTGAATTTCATTGGAACAAAGCTAGGCTCAAAATAAATAAAACCTTGCTTAGCTAATGAATCAAGAATCTTTTTAGCCCTAAGTGAAACAAGAAAGTGTTTAACCGCATAGATACCAGGAAATGATCTCAGT
>TARA_R110001592_G_scaffold79111_3_pt1 | contig 12830 bp, 15 predicted proteins | sample TARA_R110001592 | Tara Oceans TARA_R110001592 (sample SAMEA4398387) | marine metagenome | biome: Polar Biome; feature: [SRF] surface water layer (ENVO:00010504); material: water (ENVO:00002006), including particulate matter (ENVO:01000060) such as... | depth 5 m
GTCAACGGTTTTCAAAAATTTATCCGATGGAAAGCTTAATGAATCTATAATAGATACTTTTTTTGTGGGACTAGAGAAAACTGAATCTAAATTATAAGCTATAAAATTACCTAATTGATATGGTGGTGTAGATATCCATATTAATCGTTCGTAGGGTTTAAAAACTACACTATGGTGAGCGATGAGTTGATTCAGCGATTTTGGATTGCCATACCCTATAAACTCATCATTAACACCTTTCATATCTCTTAAAACATCAATAGCTTTAGCAATATTTATAGGATATTTTTTTTCTAACAATTCATTCATTCTATCAAATCGATATTTAGAATCGCTATATATTATGTTTTTAATATTAATAGAATCAGATAAAAATGTACTGCTTTGATAATGGTTTGAGCAAACAACAAGGTCTTCTCCAGCATCATAAACACCCTGTTTTTGAGGTGATTTTTCTATTATTATCGATTTTTTATCAGCTGCAGAACCTATTAATAAAGATTCTGAAACAAAAACCTCTCTTTTTCCAGCAATTGCAATGGCTTCTTTAATTGTAGAAGCATATTGTAAAATTTCTCGTGCTAACAATGATATAGGGTCTTTAGCTTTTAAAGGCATATCTGATTTTGATGCATTAAGTGTGACAGTTAGTCCTTTTTCATTCATTCCAGAAACAACGCCAGTTAGCCCTGCCCATGAATATGAAGTAAATGCATAACCTTTAGATGGTTTTACAAATAGAATGAGTTTGTCTTCAGCAAATTCATCACCCATGTAAAAATCAAAATTTCTAGCTATTAATAATGAACTATCAGCAGATAAATTATTGTTAATTGAAAATGAAGAACAGCCCACCATACTCAATTCTTGAAGTGCATGCCCAATATCGTGAGCTGCATGATAATTTAGTATTCTGTAATATTTAGGTGCGATGTAATTATATTTATCTGAAAAAGATTGAGAAACTCCGTAAATTTCTGTTAGGTTCTCTTCTGGTATATATTCATCTAAATCGCTATTAAACCAAGCAACAAACATCTTTAAAAAAAACAGAAAAAATCTATTGGGAACAATTTCATTGATTTGATTTACAAAGTGAACTTCTTGTTTTTCCATTAATTCTTTAGAAAGAACACCGTATATTAAACCTCTTTCATAAGGTTCTCCTTCCAAATACATTTCCCAAATTCCATATTCATTTTTCTTTAACCAACAGTTATCAACTTTATAATGGTTAGGAGCAACTTCAATTCTTTCATATTGTTCTAAAGAAAATCTTTCATCAATTTGAGGTGTAGGCATTCTAATATCCCAAATAAAAAGAACAATAAGTATTACGATTAAAACAACGATAGTTTTAAGTGCAATTTTTATCTTATTTGATTTACCCCTCATTTTATTTTCCTTTTCTAAATAAACTAAATAATGTGTACGACAAGAAAAAAGTAACAACTCCAGCAATTATAGCTAGTATAACTGCCCCAATCATATACTGAACAAAATTTTCATGTATTGATTCGAGAGTTAAACTCTTTAGAGAAAAAAGGTGAATATTGTTATCAAAAAAAGGTGAACCAAAAAGATAACTAACATAAATTATAAATGGAATAGCAGGTGGTATACTAATATTTGCAGCGGTAATAAATAAGACTTTATTCATTTTAAAAAAAATGGCAAAAGGAATACCAATTAAAAGTTGAAATCCCCAAATTGGAATTATACCAAAAAACACACCAAAACCCAATGAAATAGACTTTTTAAAATTACTTTCTTCTGTTTTAATAGCCTCTTTTTTAATACTATTAAGTACTCTAATTGGTAGATAATACAATAAAGTAAGCGTAACTAAATAGGTATTTAAAAAACTTATTCTAACAAAATCTTTAAAAGGTCTAAAGTGAGAAACCCTTTCTTCTAAATCGTATAAAACATTAATTGAAATTGGAATAATTTGTACATTTTTCCAAGCAAGTTTTACAATTACCTCTATTTCTGTTTCAAATTTTGAGGTAAAAAGCTTAATGTTTGAAACCGGTTCTAATGGATACAATCTATACCCTGTTTGTGTGTCGGGTAATGATATACCTGTTTCTATTTTAACCCAAAAATTAGAAAATTTATTTCCGAATGAACTTTTACTTGGAACTCCTTCTTGTTCCATATTTCGGGATCCCATTATTAGTGCTCCAGGATGTTTTAAAGCTGCGTCAATAAAAAGAGGAATATCTTCAGGAAAATGTTGCCCATCAGAATCAATAGTTATAGCATTCTTAAACCCACTTTCCCATGCTTTTGCAAAAGCTTTTTTTAATGAAACCCCTTTGCCTTGGTTATATGGGCTTGTAATCAAGGTTATATCTTCCTTGTATTCATTTAAAATTGTAGAAGTTTCATCTGTAGAACCATCGTTAACAATAATAATATGATAATCTTTAGCGTGTTTTAAAACACCATCAATAACTCTTTTTAATGTTTTACAATTATTGTACGTAGGTATAATTATGCAACAACTTATTTGATTCGTTGAATAAGAAGATTTAGAAAAAGTTGTTTTTGTGTCGATTTGCATTAAAAGATGCTAAACATATTTAGCAGTAAATTTAAAGAAAGTTTGGCTGTCATCAATTGATAAACCTTCGGCAGTAATTTTTAATGTATTATCCTCTAATAGGCTATAATAGATATTAACTTTAATTTCAGGATTATTGTGTGGATTAAGTATGGCTAAAAATTTACATCTTCCCATTTCTTTTAACATAAATTTTTCGTTTAAAACGTTTTCTAATAACTCTTTAACTATTTGAATTTGTACAACCCCAGGAGCTATAGGGTTATTTGGGAAGTGCCCTTCGAAAATCTGATGCGAAGCATTTAATTGTATGGTTAACCGAATATTATCTTCTGTTTGCTCAATGTTTATGATATAAAAGAATTGGTTGATTAACATTTTATAATTTTAAAAAAATAGAGTCTTTAATTGATTGATTGAACTTATCATTGAAAAATTTCATAATAGTAATATCTCCAGAATTTTCATAAAAAGTGAGCACTTTTAATCGAACAGTTTGTTTTGAAAATGTCAATTCTATAGTTTTAAAAATTGATAGTAACCGTTTGTTCTTTGGTATTAATTCAACAATATAATTTTCACCTGAAGTGAAATATTGAGTGTCAAAAGCTTTGCTTTCGAATACGTCTCCATTAATCAACCCTAACATTAGGCTGTTAATTTTTTCCATCATTTTATTTGCTCCTTCAATATTTTTCTCCTTACCATTATCTTTAATTCTAACTTTCGCATTACTTATTAATAAAACATAATTATTTGGTACTGTCTGCTCCCACCTCATTTTATCAGCTTGTTGGTAATAAAATTTACCTTCAGATACTTGTGGTTTATCCATAAAGCTTACATGCCTCTCTTGAGTAAAGTCAGCAACAATAGATGTAGTTTCCTTTGCCTGCTTTTTTAATTTTGCTTTTAAAGCAAAGGGATCTTTAATCATTACTTTTTCTTGTGCAGAACTGCTTAAAGATAAAAATAGTATTAAAATACATCCAATTAATTTAGTCATAAACTTGAGTATTGATTAATTCTGGTAATGGAACAATATTTATACCATTGTTTTTGCAAAAATGGATAATATCTGGTAAAGCATCAAGTGTTACTTGTTGTGTATCGTGAAATAAAACAATTGAGCCATTTGTTATTTTATTGGTTACTTTTTTTACCAATAATTCTTTATTTGTAATAACCGTATCCAACGAACGAACACTCCACCCTATTGATTTTAAATTAAGTTGAAATAATACTCTTTTATATCTTGGATTAGTTATTCCAAATGGCGGTCGAAATAGTAAGGTATTCTGTTTAGTTATTTTGTAAATTAGATCTGAACATTGTTTTATGTCTTCTTTTAATTTTAAAGTTGAACATAAAGTTAATCTTTTAACGTGACTAAACGAATGATTTCCAATGGCATGCCCCTCATTATGTATCCTTAATAACAACTCTTTATTTGTTTCTAGTTTATTTCCAATTACAAAAAAGGTAGCTTTTAGCTTTTCCTTTGCTAACAAATCTAAAATTTTAGGTGTTAATTCTGGGTCTGGACCATCATCAAAGGTTAATGAAATACCTTTTTCTCCTTTATTTAAACTATTTACAAAAAAATTTAATTGAATAAAACTTGACCCTAGCACAATGATAACACCATAAACGAATAAAATTAAACTAATTACAATTACTAAATAACTTAAATCAGTTATTAAAAAAATTGATAACATCAGCAGCAAAATGGTTAATATCAAAAATATGTTATGCTTCAATTGATTTTATTAAAGTTAGACCAATACTATTATTCAATAAGTTATTATATAAAAGAATATGTTTTAGTGGTTTAGAGTTATTTATCAATTTATTTCCTTCACCATTTAACATATCTACAGCCATGTGCATACCAAATGCAATATTTGTATTGTAATAACCGCAATAGTTTTCAAAAGACAACACAACTACAGGTTTTAAGTCATTAATTACTTCATTATTATCAATAGTTCCGTTTGAGGCGAATAAGATTAAGTCGATATTTTCTAGCGTTAAATTATGATTAACCAAAAAGTCTTCAATAATAGTCTTTGGATTAGCACGATTTAATCCAATAGTTAAACAATCAATTAATTGAGCTTTCGAAGATTTGTTTTTAACGTTAGACACCATAAAAAAGGAAGCGCCTTCAGTTAATTTGTTTTTAAAATTTTCATATCCAAATTCCTCCACTAATTCATCTAGTAATGATATTTTTTCATCAGCAGCACCTACTAAAACATCAGTAAGACCCTCGTTCAAACATAGTGTAGCATCTAACAAAGCGTGTTCAAACGATAAATTATTTTGTGTATGAGTGTTATTGTATTTGTGATTTTTTAATGCTAAAGAAATTTGTCCAGCAATGGTGTTATGTGTAGATTGTATAAAAGATGTTGGCGGGATTAGCCCCTCGATTGTTAATGTATTTTTTAGAAATTTTTCTGTATCTGTCAAACACCCTAAACCTGTGCCAATTATAATTGCATCAGGATTATTGATTCCTGATTGTTCCAAACAGTCTTTACTACAAACAATTCCCATCCTAATAATCTTACTCATTCGTCGTAAATCTGATGCGTCTATAAATTGCTTATAATCAGGGGAGATGAGTTCACTATTAGTAGCTAATAATTCTATATTACTTACCCAATCATTGTTTTTAAAAGATGATTGATTTGATATTGTGGAACAAGCATTGATGTAATACATATTATGCTTTTTTTAGAATTAAGGAAGTGTTATTACCTCCAAATCCAAAAGAGTTAGACAAAACATAATTAATATTTTGTTTTGGATTACACTCTAGCTCAGGAATTAACATTGTTTCAGTAATTGGAGTAGAAAAATTAAGATTAGGAAAAGTAACATTGTTTTGCAATGCAAGTACAGCGTAAACAGCTTCAATTGTACCTGATGCAGCTAATGTATGCCCAGTATATGCTTTTGTAGAACTAAAGGACGGTACTACATGCTGAAATATATTTTTTAAAGCAACCGATTCAGATAAATCATTATTTGGTGTTCCTGTTCCATGTGTATTTATATATGAAATACTGGAAGCTTCAATATTGGATTTTTTTAGAGCATTCAACATTGCCAATGTAGCTCCTTTTCCATCTGGTGAAGATGCAGTTTGATGATAAGCATCTGAAGCATTTCCCCAACCTGAAAGTTGAGCTAGTTTTTTATTTTTTGAAATTGCAATACTTTTTTCATTTTCAAGCAATAAAAAACCACTTCCTTCTCCAAGATTCAACCCTTTTCGTTCATTGTCAAATGGTTTTACCCACTCATCACTATATATCATTAACGATTTAAACCCTTCAATAGTAAATTTGGTTAAACAATCTGATCCGCCAACCAAAACTCTATCTAATTTGTTTTGTTGAAGCATTCTTGCTCCTAACATAATAGCATTTGCCCCAGATGAACAAGCTGTAGAAATGGTGTTTATGAACCCTGTTATACCAATTTCTTCAGCTATACGATTTGTTGTTTCACCACTTTCATGAGTAGTAATTAAAGATAAATCGGGGTTATCTGTTTGTAGTTTTTGCTTGTAGTAAATTTCTGAATTATCCATTCCTCCAACAGAAGTTGACGAGATAATACCTGTACGAATTAATTTATTTGATTTATTATCACCCCACGCTTCCTTTGCCGCAACAATACCCAATAAAGAGGTTCTTGAAATAGGAACTGAAACATTTAATTGGCTGATTATTTCTTGATTACTCAATTTAACCTCTCCAACTAGTAGTTTAGTTTTATATTTAAAAAAACGAGCAGGTTCAATTCCAGTTTTTTTATTCTTTAATGCTTGATAATTTTCTTGAACATTAAATCCAATAGCCGAAATAACACCAATTCCTGTTATGTAAATATCCATCTATTTAATTTTCACCTCAAAAAAGAAACTGAAATTTACTTTTTATTATTAGTAATATAATCAGCCATAGAATTTATTGAATTAAAAACACTTTTCCCTTCTTCAGGATTTGTAATTTTAATGTTGTAATTGTTTTCTAAAAGTACAATTAATTCTAGTGCATCAATAGAATCAAGCCCTAATCCATCTCCAAAAAGAGGCATATCATCTTTTATATCAGAAACATTATACCCTTCAAGATTTAGTTGCTCGATAATTTGCTCTTTTAATTTTGTTTTTAAGTCTTCCATTTACTAAAGTTTATTTTCTTGATATAATTCAATCAATTTTGATTTTTCAAAAGGTAAATTTAATTGAATTATATCTTTTTTGGATACAAAAAACAAGAAAGCTTCAACCATTTCATCATTTACATTTAACCAACCACAAAATACTGCCTCTGCATTTTTGTTTAATAAAATATTAACATAATTAATAAAATATACTGAATCAAAATTTTCGTTAACTATAAACATATTTTCACCATACCATTTATTACGTATAGCAATTTCACCTAGAAGTATATTTGGTAAAGTGTAAACAAACAATGATGGACTTGGAGAACCTCCGTTTTGATAAGATTCTTTGAAATTAATATCAGTTAAAGCACTTGAATTATTATTTCCAAATAACAAAGCAATTTCATTGTCGTTGTACATGGTAATTTCAGGATGCTCCTTTTTAAGTAATTCAGTTCCTATAAAGGCTAATTTAGTTAGTCTATCCATTTTATAAAATTTAGGATAATCTAACGATAAAGCTGTGTATAAATCTTTTAAAAATTGGTCTATTGATAAACTATTAAATTGATGAGTTTGCTTTCCATCTACAAAGCATTGGTTTAATGAAATATGACAATATGTAGAGATATAACTCATTTCAATTTTCTAATTATTGCAGAAGCGTTACAACCACCAAATCCTGAAGCAGTTTTTAAAATGGTGTTTATTTCCATATTAATATTTTGGGTAGTAACATTTATTTTTTCAGATGTTCCTTGATGATGGTAACCAAGACTTTTAATTGCAATGTTATTTCTTAAAGATTGTATACAAATTGCCATTTCAATTAACCCCGCAGCACCTAACGTGTGTCCAAAATATCCTTTTAAACTATTTAAAGGAATTTTATTCATTTTTAATCTACCAAAAGCTATAGCTTCCATTTCATCGTTAAAAGTGGTTCCTGTGCCATGAGCCGAAATAAAATCAATATCTGATGGGTTTAAATTAGCTAGTTCTAATGTGTTTGTAATAGACCTAAACAAACCTTCTCCAGTTCTTGATGGTCCAGAAATATGATTAGCATCGTTTGAAGATGTGCCTTCAACAAATTCGAAACAAATTGATTTATAAACATTCTTGTTTATTGACATTAAAACCCCTCCTGCACCTTCTCCTAATGTTATTCCTTTTCTATTTTTATCAAAAGGCTGACAAGGCATTTCACTTATTGCAAATAATGATTGAAAACCAAATAAAACAAAGTCGCTAATTACATCTGCCCCAATAATAAATACATTCTCGTAAACACCAGCTTTAAGATAATTATTTGCAGTATTCATTGCTAAAACACCTGAAATACATGCGTTAGATACAACAATTGGTGTATTATATAGATTAAATTCTTGTTTTAATTTATTAACTGAAAACAATATTGGCGAAGCTATATTTTCTTGAATATCTGCTTTTGTAGTACTTATGATAACAAGTGTTTTTTTATCAAAAATTAAATTGGTAATAGATTCAGCAATTACAGCTTGTAAACAACTAACTATTAAATCATAAAAATTTGTTTGTGTTTTAAATTTCGACAGGTATATGTTTTCTTTCCCAAAACCAACTTCTTGATAACAAGCAATACCAGTTTTAGCTTGCTTTATTTTATTGAAATTTTCTTGTGAAGTAACTCCTAGTGGGGAGATAATATTTTCAGCTCCGATGTAAGTAATCATTTTTTAATCCCTAATTTTGACTCCCATTCTAAATAAAAATCAGGAATATTAAGGTCCATTTCTCTCGATTTTTCTAATATAAAAACTTGCATGGTAGAGCCATTTGCACTTATCTTATTAGTAGAAATATTGATTATCTCATACTCAAAAATAATTTTAGCAGCTTTACTTGGCAACAATCGAGTAATAATTTTAGCCCTTTGACCATAGTATATGGGCGATTTATGATTAATATTTGATTTTACAATAGGTGTTAAATAGCCATGAGAACAAATATCTAAATAACTCATTCCATATTTTTTTCCAAAAGCCTCTCTCCCATCTTCAAAATATTTGAGATAATTTCCGTGCCATACAACACCCATGGCATCAGTTTCGCTGAATCGAATATCAAATTCTATTTCTGTAATTAAATTCATCTTTTCTATTTTACCTTTTTGTCAGATGGAATTCGCTATTAAGTTCTTCAATTTGTATTGGAATTTTAACAAGCTCATTTCATTCTTGAACAACAATTTTCATTTCACACTCCATTAACCTTTCACCATTAGAAAAACTTTCACCTTTTACAAGATGAATATTTTCAAATTGATATAGATGAACAATTGAAGTCTCAATTTCACTATTTAATTCGGGTAGATGATGAATTTTAAGTTTGGAGATTCCTCCTATATAACCAACTTTTGGTTTTTCATTATTTAAATTATCAATAAAACCAAATCCAGCGGCAACAGTTTGAGCAATATTTTCGATTAGTGCTGGCTCTTGTAGTTTTCCATCATTAAAAAATATATTATTATCTAAAACTTTAAAAGTAGATTTAAAGCCTGTTTTATCGGCAATAATTAAACTATCAACCATTACAAAAGGATGTTGTTGTGGGATTATTTTTGTGATATTTTCTTTGTTTAATAACATTATTTGTAGAAATCAAAATAGTTAAACCATTGTTCAGGATGTAATATAACTTTTTTCTCTAATTCTGCGGCAAATTTTTCAGCTAATCTTTCAGCTGTGTGTTTTTCAGTAATAGGAGTTGTAGCACTTAATAAATAATGAAATTTTCGTTCTTTAACTGCAAAAACAAAAGTTACAGGTGCATTAAATTTTGAGGCAAGAATAAAAGGTCCTAAAGGAAATTTTGCCTTTTTACCTAGAAAATTTAATTCAATAAATTTTGCTCCTTCTAAATACCTATCAGCATGAATAGCTACAAATTCATTGTTAGTCAAAGCATTGTGAACTTTAATTACATGGCTTAAATCATTTTTAATTGGAATAATATTAAAATGAGAACCTCCCGTAGTTCCTTTTAAATATTGTTTTATTTTTTCATTCTCTTCATCCAACATTAACACATTAATCTTAGATGTAATTCTTGATTTAAGTAGATTCCCCGCAATTTCCCAATTACCAATATGTCCACTTAAAAGTATACCACCCTTACCTGCATTTCTAATATCTAATAAATATTGTTCATTATTAAATGTATAAGTAAACTTATCTCCTCTATTTAATAAAAATGCAGACCTATCAACAAGAGTTTGCCCAAAATAATAAAAATTTTTCTTGGTTATACTTGAAGCTTTTTTTTTAGAAAATTTTAACGAATTGAGGTAAAATTCTTCAATGGGTTTTCTTGTTTTTTTTGCAAAAATAAAATAATAAAAAGTAACAAATCGGAGAATTAGGTAAGCACATGAGACACCAAAATACTTTATAGTTGTTAGAAATATTCTATAACCAATTACATTTCCTTTACTTTTCCCATTCCACTGACTCATTCACTATTTCTCAGCTAACTTTTTCTCAACAAGGTTATAAAAATCATTAAATGTCACGATTCCTACAAAATCTTCTCCAGTAACTTTAAATCCAAAGTTTTCTTCTATCACAACTACTAAATCTACGTAATCTAAACTATCTAAATCTAATGTTTCTTTTAAATTAGCGTCAGGTTCAATTAAAGATCTATCAACCTCAAATTCTTCAGATAAAAACTCTTTAGTAGTACTTATTATATCTTCTTGCGTCATCTTTTAATTGTACTTTTTAATTATTAAACTCGAGTTTGTACCACCAAATCCAAATGAATTAGATAAGAAAGTGTTTATGTTTTGCTCCCTAGTTTCTGCAATAATATTAATTTTTGATGTTATTTCATCAGGATTTTCAAAATTTATATTTGGAGCAATAAATTTATTTTGCATCATCAACATGGAATAAACTATTTCACTAGCTCCTGCCATCCAACATTCATGACCTGTCATTGACTTTGTAGAACTTACAGCAACCTTGCTTCCAAAAACATCATAAATTGCCTGAGCCTCAATTCCATCTCCAATAGGAGTTGATGTAGCATGAGCATTGATATAATCTACATCATTTGAATTTATACCTGCTTGTTTTAAAGCCATTCTTAACGACCTGTGCTGTCCATCTAAATTAGGATTTGATAAATGATCACCGTTAGATGAAAATCCATACCCAATAATTTCACCTAAAATTGGTGCTCCTCTATTAATAGCTGATTCATACGATTCTAAAACTAGGGTTGCCGCACCTCCGCCAGGAATTAACCCATCTCTATCTCTGTCAAAAGGTCTAGAAGCTTTAGTTGGCGTAGATTCTTTTGCTGAAAAAACGCCTAATCCATCAAAACTACCCATGGCAATAGGGTTTATTTCTTGAGCACCACCACAAATTACACGTTCTTGTAATCCTTGTTTTATTAATAAATAACTCATTCCTATTGAATGTGAACCAGATGCACATGCTGCACTTAATGTAAAATTGATTCCTTTTAATTTAAAGATTGTAGAAATATTCATATTCACCGTACAGTTCATATTTTGGAAAATAGCCCCACTCCCAACCAATGTTGTGTCTTTTTTTTCTCTAATCTTATTAATAGTTTCGTTTATAGAGCCTGCTGTACTATCGTTTCCATAAATTAATCCTGTTTCTGTTTTATTCAAATAGTCGATATCTAATCCAGCATTTTCTACGGCTTCTTTTGTTGCCATATATGCGTACATGGCTGGCTGATGCATTCCAATTCTTTGTCGCCTAGATAAGAATGGTTTTAAGTCTGGGTCTTTAACCATTCCTGTAAGTGCCGATCTAAATCCAATCTCTTTTCTTATCTGCTCAAAAATAATTCCAGATTTTCCTTGGTAAAGTGAATCTGTAACATCTTTAAGGTTTTCACCTATACCGGAATAAATTCCCATTCCTGTAATCACAACTCTATGTTCCATTATGAATAAATTCCTCCGTTAATATTAATTATTTCTCCTGTTATATAAGCAGCTTTATCAGAAGCTAAAAAACTTACCAAATGAGCTACTTCTTCAGGGTTTCCAAAACGGTTTAATGGCACCATTTTTATATATTCATCTTTATTGAATGCTTCTGTCATTTCACTATTAATAAAACCAGGAGCAACAGCATTTACGGTTATATTTCTTTTAGCAACTTCTTGAGCCAATGCTTTTGTGCCTCCAATCATGGCACCTTTTGCTGCAGAGTAATTAGTTTGACCAGGAACTCCTTTTAAACCAGATAAAGAGGCAATATTTATAATTCTACCTTGTCTTTTTCTAAGCATCTGTTGAATTATTTTTTGAGTTACATTAAACATACCTTTTGAAGATACATTTATGACATCATCCCAATCTTTTTCGGGCATCCACATAAATAATCCATCTTTGGTTATTCCTGCATTATTTACAAGTACACGTATAAAATTATCAGGATTATTAATAAACCAATGATCTAAAGCATTATCAACTTCATTTTTTTTATGAACATTAAATTGTAATAATTCTCCATTTCCACCAACATTTTTTATTTGCTCTAGTGTTTCTTCTGCTGCTTGAACATTAGAAGAATAATTTATAAGGATATAAAATCCATGATCAATTGCCAATTGTATCGCAATTGCCTTCCCTAATCCTCGTGAGGATCCTGTAATTAATGCACAATCCATATTATATAAGTGAATTTTCTTTTATGTATTTACAAACTTTATTAATACTATCAGATTGAGAAACATCATCTGTAATAAAAGTAGCAAATTTTCTAATTGTATTATATACTAATGTTGTATTAGTAGATAATTTACTTTTTTCCTCCATACTTAATAAATCTATTGCTTGGCATATAGCCATTAAATGTATTGAAGTAACTTGATAAGCATTTTCTAATACTTGCTTAGCAAGTAAAGCACTATTTGTTCCCATACTTACAATGTCTTGATTGTCGTTATTGTTAGGTATGCTATGAACATAAACAGAATTGCTCAACGCTTGATTTTCGGCAGTAGTAGATGTAGCTGTATATTGTATGCCTTGAAA